>Ga0209573_1000251_pt1 | contig 131645 bp, 91 predicted proteins | sample TNRBio252014_DNA_FD_185870 | JGI IMG/M metagenome (GOLD analysis project Ga0209573, IMG submission 185870) | Wastewater treatment Type I Accumulibacter community from EBPR Bioreactor in Madison, WI, USA - TNR Reactor_6/25/2014_ DNA (SPAdes)... | ecosystem: Engineered > Bioreactor > EBPR >...
ATTTTAGGTGTGGTTGATCAGAGTAATATTCTTTAGAATAAAACAACTTATCTTTACAATTTTGAGTAGCCCATATAATGTTAAGGATAATTAGGTGCAGTTAATAGTAATAGTAGATGTTCTTTGAGAATTTGAAGCAAAAATATAAATAAAAAGAACGCGCCCTATCTAATTAGATTCGGTGCATTTATTTTCAATTTGAATCAACTGGCCTTAGGAAAAAAAAACCCCGAAACTTTTCCTGTTCAGTAAAATCAGTGTAGGCAGCTATAAAACCTTCGTGCTTTCAAGGCAATTTATCATTAAATTGGTCGAAAATAACAAATTTGCTGGATTAATTTTTTAAAATTGCTAAATTGCAAATAATTGCTGATTTTTGATTGATGCCTGTCCTCGTTTATTTTTTAAATTAACTAATGAACCGTCAAATACCAATATGGGCGGAAATATTGAGTGTTTGCCACCGAGTAAAGATTACCCTTTTGGTTTAATTTACACTAGTGATCAGTTAGGAGATGACATTAAAAACTTTTTGATTAATCAACAGGTTCAAAATATTAAGAATCAAAAATCTATTTTGGAATTTGATATTGAGCCTGCTCAGCATGTTGACGAAGTGTTGACGGTTGTTCCAAAAGATAAAAGTTTTGCAATCGCCATTGCAGATTACAAAGGTGCATTTGAAATTTTAGAAGATCTTGATAATAAAGCTCATAAAGAATTACATATAGAAAAAAACTATATTGATTTTGTTGGGTCTTTGCTAAACTTAACATTGAAAACTATTATTGAGGCACACAGAAATAAAATTGAACCATGCCAAACCAAGGCAGATGCAATAATATCAAAAATTAAAAAACATTACCCTGAAATTCAAACTATAGGTATTCCAATTTTGCCAATCGTTAAACTTGATAGAGAAAAAGATTTTTCGTTTTTGCCACCAGGTGCAGTAGGTTTATTCCCTAATAGCATCAATATGCAAATAGTAAATGGTAAAATATATATACCTAACTGTTACTATAAACCTTTTAATGATAAAATTTCTACTCTAAACCTAAATGGGATTTTTGTAAATACCCTATGGCTATGGTGTAATAAGGGTGAGGTGCATTGTGGTTCAAATTTAATTCGAAAAAAAGAAAATATTGTTTTAGAAATACAAAAAAAATAATGTATCAAATGGAGATCGACATGAAGCTCAAAATATTGTTATTCTTAATATTTAATTTTACTTTTGCTATTGTTTATAGTAAGGATGAAATTGATATTAGTAAGTTGGTTGGAAAGAAATATGAAGAATTTCGCGATCAACAAATAGTCAAAAGAACATGGAAAATAAGGGATAAGAAAAATGCTAAAGAATTAATTTTAGATGCCGCAATCAAATTTCGCAGTAAAAACAAAGAACCAGACGAGGTTTCCTTCTCCAATGGTCGATGGGTAATATATAGCCCAAAGGTTTATTGGGCTTATAAGTATTCTAAAATCAAGCCATTTGAAGCCGCACTACTTTACTTAGAATACATTGAATTTGAATTGCCAATTTGTTTTGATTTAGACGATAAAGAAAAATATAAATTTATAAGTGAGAATTTATTAAATATTAACATTTTGGTTGCTAGAAATAAGCTTTCGGATTCTGAAAAAATATTACTAGAGCCAATATTTATAAGTAGTTATAATAAATATCTTATACAAATGGCACCATATTATCGGCCATTTACCTTTCGCTTTCAAGATTTTGTAGAGTCAAATGACAATATAGTTTTGTTTAAAAAGCTTTCTAAGAAAGTCCAGCACGATGCATTGAGGGAAATAATTAAATGTAATTTGTACCATTTCGCTTGTAGGTTACCAGGAGGAGTGACAGGGGAAGATGCTGCTCAGATACATTTTCGAGTTATAAATTTTTGTTATTTATATATGGAATTAGCATATAACGATGATGAGAATTGTTTTTTGTTAGATAAATTATTTTTGGAAAATATTGATTTGTTTAGAGCAAGTGGATTTTTTACCAATGAATTAAAAATATTAAAACAAGATAGATTCTTGTATTTACCTTGTACAGATAAGAATAAAGCAGTTCGACTTTTTAGGAAGTATAAGTATCTCAAGAAATCTAAATACTTACTGAATAATAAAAATATGGCTTATTTAAATGAGCTAGCCAAAGAAAAACTTGGTATTGAAATAATGATTCAAATTCTTAAAGAGAGAAAAATTGAAAATAACCCAGAGTTAGCAAAATTGCATCAAGAGCTAATCTCAAAATTAGAAAGCTATAAAGAATTAACTCAAGAACAGGTGAAAGAAATAGTTAAAATTTCAGAAAAAGATCCAAACAAAAATAGCCCTTATTAACTACATCAAAATAAGCCAAATAACATATGATAGCCTTTTTGACAGTTGGGACAGGCACGAATTGCGATGATTAGTCAGCTCTTAACTAGATTGTTCGGGTAGTGTTTTTGATAAAATAAATGAAGGCAAAAAAATCAATTAGTATGGTTGTGCATCGCCGAAGGTGGATTTTGAGTGGCTTTTTGAAATGTGTGGGCGTAGTGGTGGCTTTGAGTGAAAATGAACAGGAAAGGCATGAATTGCATTCTCCGCCAAACCAATTATCGTTAAATTAAGCGAGAGCAAAAAATTTACTAGAATAATTTTTAAAAATTACCGTACTGCAAATATCATTTGATTTTCAAATTATGCCTGGCCTGTCTATTCTATAGTAGATGTTCTTTTAAAATTTGTAGTAAAAATAAAAAGAAAAAGAAAAGAGCGCACCCTATCTAATTGAGTTCGGCGCGTTTATTTTCAAGTTGAATCACTACGGTATTGGTAAATAAGAACCCCCCAAACTTTTCCAACTCAGTAGATTCATTTGTAGCCAGATATAAAATTTTCTCACTTCCATACCAAATTATCATTAAATTAAACGAAAATAGTAAATTTACTAGAATAATTTTTAATAATTGCAAGCTGCAAACAATAATTGATTTTCAAATGGTACCTGTCCGTCTATTCTTTTCCTATCTTTTCTTAATTGCAGGCTAGACCAGCCCGTAGGGCAACTACAGGGTGGTACGCAGCAATACTTGCTGAAAAAGTGTTCTTTGATAATTTATTTGATGTGGGTACGGATTATACCTAGAGAACGAGACTGAAGATGGTAGACTTTACATGTAATAGACTGACCATTGTGGCTCATGAAAAGAGCCGGTGAGGGTGTGGACAGAGTGGACATGGTGGACAGAGTGGACATGGTGGACATAGTGTGGTTTTTTTGCTTAATTGGTAAAATCGTACGGTGTGAAGACTGTAGAAATTATCAGACAGGAAATAAATAAATTTTAGGGGTGTTTCTCTCCTGAGTGCAGTGAAAAGATACAAGCTTTTCCATAGAATAACAATCAGCCGTTTTGTTATTATTGTTTTTAATTCTCTGTGATTAAATCTTTATAAGAAATCAATAATCGATTATTTTTTTGGGGTTGGTTTTATTTTTTCTTTGATTTTGTCTATTTGAGACAGGAACGATTTTGTTTTTTCAGTTCTTTCAGGGTAGGGTTCCCAAGGGTCATAATCTATTTCTAGGTTTAGGTTTTTTAGCATATTGGCTGATAAAATTCTTAGTTCCAGTTTTGAACTGTTCATTAGGTTGCCTAGGTAGGTGGGGTGTGATTGAATGATTTCTTGCATCTTAAGGGCAATGTAATCTTTTATGTTTTTTTCTTTTTCTTCACAGTAAGAATTTTCAAGCAAAACAAATGTTTGGTTTTTTATTTCAGGTTTGTTATTATTAAAGGTATGGAAGAGTAAATTAGTTTGATCCTCCTTTGCTTTATTTTTAGAGACATCCGATTTGGCATGGAAATCATTTTTGCTAAACCACCTAATAAAATCCATTTGTTTCATAGCCCCATTTTCTCTAGAAACAAGTTCGCCAAATTGATTAAAAACCATAGTTACAGGTAATTGATTAATTTTCCACTTGTTGCAAAATTCAGAGTTTAAATCAAAATCGACTTCTATTCTTATGTAGTTTTCGATTAGGCTGCTTACCATTGGGTTCGTTAAGGTAGTGTTTTTCATGATGGTGCAATAAGAGCACCAAGACGCGGTCACAAAAACAATAATTGGTTTTTTCTCTTCTTTTGCTTTTTTAAAGCCAGTTTCAACATCTTTTAACCAAATTTGTTCTTTTGAAAAAACAGACATTGACATAAAAGTTAGAAGGAGAAGTATGAAAAGTTGGTGATAGGTTCTAGTATTTTTTGCCATGTTTTACTTTCTGCCAAAAGGATTTCCATTCAAATGGTCTGCTAAATTCACCATAATGACATTTGCGACATTCTGATTCTGTTACGGGGTTAAATTTAAACAATCGTTTTTCTTTTGTTTTAAATTCTTCCACATGTAAGCCAGCTGGGCCATGGCAATTTTCGCAACCAACATTGATTAGCTTTTCATCTTTGAATGCTCGTTGATAACCCGACTCCGTACCAAACCCTATTGTATGACAACCTATACAAGTGGGGTCAGCATCAGAATTTTTATCTTGTAAAGTTTTAAAGGCATGAGCATGGGAGGTAGACTTCCATATTTTGTAATCAGCTTCATGACAACTCGCACATGCTTCTGAACCAACATAATAGTTTTGGCTTTTTACCCCTGGAATGCTATTTTCATTAGTTTTTACAGAATCAATTTTTAAAGGAGTATTTCTAACCTTATTTCGATACATATCGGATAATTTTTCGATTTCCTCATCATCATGAATACTTTCATAAGCTAATGAGATTTTATTGTTCTGTATCATTATTTTTTGATCAAATGTAAAAGAGATATTGCCAAGTGTTCTTCCTTCGTTGGTTGTGTAGTAAACCCAGCTTTGGTTTTCTTTTGTCAATTGTTGCGATGATTCTCTGACATTTCCCCCTAATATAAAATCAATTTCAAAAAATTCTCCTGCTATTTGATTCATTTCAATGGTGGAAAGAAAACCTAGTAGAATGATACCATCTACCTTTTTGGCTAATTCTGAAATATGCTCCGAAAGTGCCAGTCTTGGTTCTTGAATAAAAACATTTTCATCTAATTCATCGGCTTTAATTTGCGAAGTTACGATTCCGATGACTCCAAATTTTTTAGAACCTCTATTAATAATGATATATGGCTTAAAAATTGGTTTTTGATCTAATTTGTTGATTAAATTAGCAGATACGATTGGCAAAGAAAATTCATCGGATAATTGATTTAGTTGAAGCAAATGGGGCAGTGATAGCATTGCTTCTCTTTGGCCAATATTGATTGCATCATAGGAAATGGATTTAAACCCTTTCATCATAAATTCTTGTTGAATTACATGATAATCCTCTTGGCCTGACATAGCATTACCAATATCCAATATTAGTTTTTGTTTGGAATTTGATTTATTAATCATCGTTTTGATTTTTGTTAGCCCACCTAGTTGACCAGTAAAGCAACCACAAGGGGTAATTCTACCTTTCATATCGCATGTAAAGAAAATATCAAAGTTAATATCAGAGGTATTGTTCGTTTTGTTTATCATTGGAAAAATAAACCATGCTGCGCCTATTACAATGGGCAAACATATCAGCAAGGTAATTTTTGAACTTTTCATTTTCATTATCAATACTTACCTAAAATAGCATTGCGTATAAAAATATATTTACATTGACTTGTTGGCATTCTTTAATCTCATTCCCTCCGCAACAGCAACAGCCTTCTGCATTTGCCACATCATTTAAACCTTCCATGGAATAAATAAGAGCAATTTTACCGTTTATTTCTAACCCTTCTAATTGGGTTGTGCCGCCATTTTTCAGGGTTAATTTATCAATTTTATAAAACACTGAGAAAATAGGGTGTTTCATATCTAGTTTTTTCAATTTGTTATCTGGATATATAGAGCTGATTATTTTCCTGAAAGATTGATTCCATTTTTCATTTGAACAACCAGGGCTTGCCAAAATAAAACCGCCATTATCTAAATATTTTTTTAAATTTTTCTTTTCTATTTCTGAAAGCGTAAAGGTATCTTCGCCAGAGATAACGCAAAATGGGTAATTAAATATATCATCGGTTTCTAACTTTGTTGGGTTAAAAAGAGGGTCGGTTTTAATGCTTGTATCAGAATTTATTTTGCTTAAAAAATGATCAGAGAAACAAACAGAAGAGATTGATTTTGAATAAACGATTTTTCCGCATTTTACCACATCTTCATTTTTTGGTTTTGTGGGTTTTACAGTTTTTGAGTTTTTGGATTCCTGAGAATATAAAAAGATAGAAAATAAGAATAGTGAAAAGCAAGCGAATATAAATTTCATAAATTTCCCTTATTTGTTTAAGCTTTCAAAGTAAGCATTTATTATTTCTTGATATTGAGTGTATTTGTTTTCGCTTTTAGAGTTTGTATTGCTTTTAATATTTTTTTGAATTTCACTCGCATTATATTCTTTGTTTTGTTCCACCAACAGTTCTTCTTGTTTATTTACAGATTTGCCGTCTCGGCCTCGGCCTGATGAGCGTTGACTATTTGAGTCATTATTTTTTGCAAAACTTTTTTCATTGCCAAGTAAGCCTTTGTTTGGGCTACCACTTTGAAAAGAGGAGCCATTGCTACCTCCATTGCTTCCGCCAGCGCCGACACCATTGCCTTTGCCATTACCTTTTGATTTGCTTTGACACATTTGTTTAAAGTTATCCTTTGGTGGAATATTTTTTTGCAACGATAAATAGGTATCATGCCCTGGTTTGCACATACCGTCTTTGCACTGTCCGACATCTTTGAAGAGAGAATCCATCATTTGTCTTAGCTTTTCAGCGGCATTGTAAGAAGATCTTTGATCAGGGATGGCCATGTTACGAGAAGCGATATTGCCTAATTGAGTTAAATCTAATTCTTTCATTTTTTGGCTAAATTCAAGTGCAGATTCGGCAGCTTTAGGGAATTTGGTTTTTGCGAGAGGTGCATTTTCTTCTAGAGATTCCATTATTGACTGTAAGCTTTGCGTTAATTCTTGTTCTAATTCAGATAAATCACGAAAAGCGATAGTATCTTCTTTGGTTAAACTATTCTGATTACGAAAGGATTCTAGTTTTTTGACAATAGATTCTTGTAAAAAGTATAAATCTTGAAAATGATTGATGTTATCAATAAGGGGTTGCAATAAAGATAAATCTTCAATGGTTTCGACAATTTCTTCTTCTAAAGTTTTATTGGAATTTTTTAATTCTTCTTTTAACTTTTCGCCTGCATATCTCAGCATTTTGAGCTGGCTATCTAAACTATCTTTAGAAGGATTAGCAGAAATTTCGTCGCTAATTTTATTGATTTCTTCGCGATGGTTTTCAGTGATTTTATTTAGTCTTTGGCTTTCTTCGTTTAAGATTTTCTTAAAACCTTCTTCTACATCATATAAAGGGTTTTCACGGACAGTTTCATTCATGTCAGCTGCTAATTTTTTTATTTTTTCAGCTAATTCAGATTGTTTTAACAATGCTTTCATCAATTCTTTTTGATAATCTTTTTCATTCATTTTACCTGAATCTACTTCTTCTTTTAATTGATCGAGTTGCTTACTAATGGCATCCTGTTGTTTAATTAGTTTTTCTAGTTCATCTTGTAATTCTTCATATTTGCCGGCAATATCTTCGATAGTTGATTTTTCTCGTAAATAATTATTATAATCTGCGACACTTACAACAGTTAAGTTGATTATATTTGTAGAAGATAAGTGAGGTTCATAGGGGCAATTATCTAGTACATCGGCATAAAATGAAATAGTATCACCGGGCAACACACCTAAGTCTTTAATGTCAAACTGATAGTTTTGGTCGAGACTTGTTATTATGCCAGTATAATTAATTATTTTAGGTGAAGAGTAAACGCCGTTTAATGCTCGATGAATTCTAAATTTAGAAAGTCCATAATCATCAGTCATGCTTATGATTGCATTTAATGTAAAATCCTCTGTTATAAAGGAATCGGAAGTAGGGTGGGTGATTGAAATATTTGGCTTCATATCGTATTGTACGGTTATGATACTATCCCATATTTGAACGGATTGATTACCAGCAATATCCGTTAGCACTAAGCGCAAATTAGATGTCGTTTCAATTACAAAAGAGCCCTTCACATTATATTCTTTTACTGGCTTTAAAGGGAGTTCAAACGAAGGCGCATTATCAGGAGTAATAAATAGAGTGCCAGATTTAAGAGGACGATTGGAAGCAAAGTCGAAAGTGATTTCGGTTTTTTTTAAAGCAGTTAATGGTTTAAATTCATATTTTCTGGAGGTTTTTTCAAGCCCTGTATATTCTGGAGGTGCAATTTGTATTGTGCTTGAAATTAATTCAGGTACCAAACTAACAGTTAGTTTCCATCTTTCGCTTTGGGTTCTTTGGTTGGAAGTGTGCGCATAAAAAATGATATCAGCGGTTATATTTTTAATTTCTTGGGAGAATTCTTGTTTGCCATTAAAATACATTGGTAGGGTAATGACTAGCCCTGGTGTGCTTACATCAAAATAACTTAAAAATATTTCGTCTGGTTTGTGCCCTTTGTAGGTGATGGTAATTTGTTTGTTTTCGCCAAATTTTACATTTAACTCATTTATTGCTGGTGAAGATATATTTAGAGTTGTTAAAGAAAAGGGTGGGTGGTTACCAAATGGGTCTATAAATCTTAAAATTCCTGTTATTGAAATTTTGTACCCTACTACGAGTATCAGAGCAAAACCAATACAAAAGTATAATGTTTTCTTTTTTTGTTTTGGCAGAAGGTCTGATTTTAGTTTTTCTTTAAACTCGCTTGTAGAATATCTTTCATTATATTGATTAATCGCTTTTTGGGTGAACTCTTTTGAAAGTTCGGAGATATTATTGTCTTTAAGCTTTTCTGAAAGTTGCAAAGTGTTTATAAGTGATGAGCCTAATTCTGGTGCCTGTGATTCAATTAAGCGGGCTACGATTTCATTTGAGTTTTTCTTTTTTGCGATGGAAATATAGTGCCACAACCAAAACCCTATAATTGATAGAATCAATAGTAGGTCGATGATTAGACGGGTTGCATTTGAAAGATGAAAGATAATATCTAGGCTTAAACATAAAAGAAAAATAACTAACAGTTGGTTAAAGCGTTTAAAAATAGTTGCTAGAAATTTCTGTTTTTGATTAAACTGATCAGCGTCTGCTAACTTTTCGTAAAAGGTTAGGCTCATAATAACCCCCATCTTCTTCTAAAAAACCAATCAAATGAAAACAAACCTGTCATTAAAAGGAATAATAACCCCGTATCCCAAATTGAATAGTAATCTTCCGTTTTTTGTATTGCAGATTCGAAAGCTACAATGTCATCTGGCAAGGATGCAAGGCTTTTTTTGTCTAAAATTTTGCCATTTGTTAATTTTGCGAGTTCCGATAATTTATTGATATCTGCGGAAACTTCTTGTTCTTCGACATTTAAACCATGAATGACAAAAGGAAATTCAATTTTGTTTTCTTGAAACTCTAAAATTGCCTTATAGGCACCTCTTTCTGGAGGTATAAAACTACCTGTGAAATCCTGGTTGTTTTTGGAAGTCATCTGGATATCTGTTAGTACTTTGTTTTTGTTTAATATGGTAATTTTAGGAATGACTGCTGCATCTAATGGTTGTTTGCAAGTAAGAAAGAAATCAAAGGGTTGACCAGCATTCATTGATACGGTATTTCCAGTAAAAAAGAATTTTTCACCAGGACTAAAATTGCTTTTAGATTGTAACCATAAAATACAATGTTCCCAGAATAAATCCGTTTCCTTTTGTTCAATATCAGCATCAGGGTGAAAAGCCCAATGCCAACTCCCAGAAATTCCAAACGAAAGCACTTGTCCGTTTCCATGTCTTCTATATATTGCACCTGGAACAATTTCTTTTTTATGATTTAAGAATGGTATTAATGAAGAAGTTAAAGTTTTTTTCTGAAGGTTTACATAAACCCCGTCAGTTGCCGGGCCACCGTATTCTTTAAATAAGGTTTTTAGATATTCTATTGGCCCAAAATGGTCGAGGTTACCTTCATCTTCTACATTGATTTCAAATTTACTAATTTCATTTGACCATAACCCTGGCATAAAATCAGGTAGTTCGTTTTGATTAAAACTATTCCCTCTAAAGCAAAAGACAATACCCCCAGAGCGAAGGATATATTCAGATAATTGTGTAATTTGATTGGAACTTAAAATATCATTAATATTTTTGCCTAATAAAATTACATCATAAAACGAAAATTCTTCTCTAGTGGTTGGGGTTTGCAATATTTTTTGCCCAACGGTTTGTCTTGATTGATGGACGCGTTTTGGTGCGTATTGAATTATTGAGTCTATTTCAATTTTAGAGTTTCTTTGTAGGGATCTTTGTAAAAAGGTTGTGTCCCAGTGGGGTGAGCCTTCCAATAATAAAATCCTAACTTTTTTATCAACCACTTTTAAAAAGGTAATAGAGTCATTATTAGAAATATCTTGTTCATCATGAATAGGGGTGACGCTAACTTTGTAAGCAATTGTACCAATTTTATTTTCTGTAACTTTGAATGAAACAGGATGGCTATTTATGTCTTTGGTATTTAGAATCAGACTATCCACTTGCACATCATTTCGAAAAAGTCTGACTCTTAAATTTTCATATTGACAACCAAATGTTTTAATGGTACTTTCGATTATAAATGGTTGATTGATGAAACAAAACGAGTTCATTGTTTTGATGTTAACTTCCACATCTCGTAAATAGCCTTGATTACCAACAGGAAAGCTATAAATTGGTGTGTTGTAAGCTTCTGCAAAACTAGCAATTATTTCTGAAGATTTATTGCTATGATCACGACCATCTGTAAATAGAATGATTCCTTTGCAGTTTTGGGCGTTATTTAGATCGCTGGTAATTGTTTTAATTGTTGTAAATAAGTTTGTTGATTTGCCGTCAGCAATTAAAGTGATAATATTTTCTGGCGAAATGGAAGTTGTATTTTCCGCAAAAGAGTAGTGTTCAATTTGAATATCGTTAATTTTTTTCATTTCGAGCCATTTAATATTTTTGAATATTGACTTTACATAGTCTATACGGCTTGATTTTTCTGCATCAGTTTGATTCATGCTTTTTGACACATCAATTGCTAATATTAATTTTGGTTCAGATTTGATTTCTTCCTGTTTTTTCGGTTTGCTTGGGTTAAGCAATATGAGACCAATGCACAAAATTACAGAAACTCTTAATATAATAAGCATTGATTTTTGTGGTAGTAGCAGTGAACTTGAGAGCTGCCAATAATACTTACATGTTATCAAAAGTGAGATGATAATGAAAATATAAATCAAAAACTCAGGTAGATAGGGTTTAAAGACTATATTCATCCAGCATTTCTTTTAAAAAATAATTGTAAGCTTACTTCAGAAATGAGCAGTAGTAATAATGCCATGGCAAAATAATGAATTAGAGGTACACCTTCTTTGATCGATTTATATTTTTCTGAACCCTCTATGATATGGATGGGTTCGGTATTGGAACTACTTTGTGAGAACTGGTTTAGATCTATTGACCTAATATCAGACTCTAATTTTGTAATATTAACAGAGATTAAATCTGTTTTATGTTTTTGTACGACTTGGTACACGCCAGTTTTATCAAGTTTAATTTTTATTTTAGATTGATTAATAACGACTATATTTGGGTCTTTAATTACCGTGTTATTAGGGTCAACGACTTGGAAGTCGTTTGGTGTTTTAGCTTCGGTCTGCATTAATGCCGTTTGATACAATTCAAAGTCATTGTGTTTAGATTGAATTGGTTTTAGATTGCGAGCTATTTCTTGTATCCATACAGGAAAAACATCATGGCGCGCAATATTGCTATCGAGTTCGTTAGCAGAGATATTAAAGAATAATATTCGGCCTTGGCCATAGATTTCGCGAAATAGTGCTGGGGAGTTATCGTCAAAATATAAGATTACACCTTTTTCATCATTAACGGCTGATAAATAATAATCGTAAAATTTCAAATGACTTAATTTTTCGCGATTTAATCCGTCAAAAATTTTTAAAAATGGGGATTTAAAATCGCCTTTTAAAAATTTGCGTGCTCCAAACCCTTGGTTTTTGCCGCTTTGTCTTGCAAAAACTCTAGCTGGTAAAGGAGTGTTGTCAAAAGCTATTTCAAGATTTTTTAGGTTTTCGGGTTCAAAGCTACCATCTAAAAAATATACGATGCTACCTCCGTTAACCAAAAAACCTTTGATGATTGCGATGTTTTCTTCATTTAATTTATTAATTTTAGTTATAAATAATTTATCAATTCCAATTAATTTAAAGGCAGAAAATTGATCTAAATTAACGGTTTCTGTTTGATAGCGTCCTTCATTTTTGCCGTAAGGGTTAAGTGCTTTTGCAATGAAAAATGCCGAGCTATTTTGATTTTCTTCTTCATCGGAAAGAATCAAAACTTTTTCTTTTTCTTTAATGTTTAGAGAAAAGTAGTATCGATTATCCTGATTTAGTTCATCATTGGGTATGCTGATTACCCCTTTGAACTCCCCAAATTTATCTATTTTGAAGGTGAATGTTTTTTGATTACTAGACCAAGGTTTTAATGAAACTTCTTCTGTTAAAATTTTATTATCGTTGATATGAATGCTGACAGGTAATGTTTTTTCAACCGAAGAGTAATTGCAAATCGTAGCTTCTAATAAAATATCTTCACCTTTTATTAAATAGGTGTTATCTAGGGATGCATTTATTATTGCTGTATTATTGCCGTTTTCCTTGCCTGTGTTTACATAATAAACTTTACCTTCGAATTGCGGTAGCTTTATTTTGCTCCAAGTTTGCCTTTGAAAATCTGAAACGATGTATAATTCTTTTTGTGTGCTTTCATTTTGATAATGTGTCAATGCCCAGTTAATAGCACCTTCAAAGTCAGCTGTGCTGCTATTGGCGCGCAACCCTTTGAGTTTGTCTCTTAGTAAGGAGATATTATTGGTGCTTGAGCTATTAAAAGGTTGAGGTGAAGCGGTTACATTCACTATATTTGCTAAGTCTTGACTAGAGGTTGTGTTTAGAATTTTTTCAATTTCAATTACAGCATTATTAAAAGAGCTTAGACCATTTCGTTCATATTGCATGCTCAAAGAGTTATCTAATAAAATAATCACTTCTCTTTTTTTATTACCTGCAGAAACTGTGCCAAATAAATCGAAATTAGGTTTTGTAAAAATTAAAATGAAAACGACCATTATCAACATTCTTAGCAGTGTAATAAACCAATCTCGCAAACGAAAAATTTGTGATTTTCTCCTTAACGCTTCTTTGATTAAATGAATGCTTGAAAAGTTTACTTTTTTAGGAAATTTTTTATTTAGCAAGTGTATCAAAATGGGAATTAACAAAAATGGAATAATAAAACCTAAAAATGTGGGGTTTAAAAAAGTTAAGGAACTCATATTTTCCCTTTTTTAGTTTTATTTTGAAAAGTTAAAAAACTTTCTAATGCATCAATATAAGGGTTTTTGGGGTTCACCAAATGGTAATCTATTCTATTACTTGCTGATTCTTGCATTAAATGGGCTGTAAATTTATTTATTTCACTCATGTAGTGATTTCTGATTTCTTCGACATTTACTTGAATAGACTCCAATGTTTCAAGATCAATAAAATTTGTCATGCCGGTTTTGGGCAGGTTTAATTCATCATCATTTAGCACATGAATTAGAAGGACTTCGTGTTTTTTATACAAAAATTTACTTAATGATTCAAACAAGTTTTGATTTAACCCCATAAAGTCAGAGATAATCACAATTTTGCCTCTTTTTTTAAATAATGGTAAGCAGTCGTCAATCGTTTTACTGATATCTGTTTTTTCTGTAGGGCGTGCTTTTGATAATTCTCGAATTATTTTAGTTAAATGGCTTTTAGTGCCTGCTGCATGTATATGTTGGGAGATTTTGGTATCAAACATAGTTAGTGATATTTTATCGTTTTGATGAATTAAAAGATGAGCTAAAGCTGCTGCAATTTGAATCGATAACGAAATTTTTGAGCGTTCTCTGTCTGAGCTGTAAACCATTGACCTGCTTTTATCCACTAACAGATAAACGGGCATGTCTGTTTCTTCGGCAAATAATTTGAAGTACAAGCGACCTGTTTTTTGATATATTTTCCAGTCAATTTTTGTTGTGTCTGCGCCAGGGTAATATTCTTTATAATCCATAAACTCAGCCGATTCGCCAAACCAAGGCGAGCGATGTTTGCCTGAGAAAAAACCTTGAACGGTAGTTTTGGCAAAAATTAAAAGAGCCTCAAATGCAACGAGGTCTTCTGGGTTATATAAATTGCTAGAACTCATTTATGGTAGTTTGACTCTTTAACGGTTTTGATAATTTCTTGAACAATTTCACTATTTGCAACACCTGCCCCTGTAGCTTTATAATTTGGTACTATGCGGTGCTGTAAAACGGGGATGGCAACTTCGCGAATATCTTCTGTTTCAGGTGTCGCTTTGCCTTTTAATATGGCATTTACTTTTGCTGCAAGAATCAAATTTTGTGATGCTCGTGGGCCTGCGCCCCATTCAATGTATTCAAAAGCTGCTTTTGAAAAGTTTTTGCTTTCTGGACGCGTTGCGCCAACCAAGTCTACGGCATATTCTACGACATGCTGTGATACAGGCACTGCCCGCACGATACTTTGAATTTCTAATAAGTCTTCAGATGAAATGGCGGCATTGATACTAGTGCTACTTTCAGAGGTGGTTCGGTGTACTATTTCGATTTCTTCTTCACGCGAGGGGTAAGTTAATTCTAAGGATAACATAAAACGATCTAATTGAGCCTCTGGTAGTGGGTAGGTTCCTTCTTGTTCGATTGGGTTTTGGGTTGCTACTACCATAAAGGGTTCGGTGAGAATTCGTGTATTGCCAGCAACTGTTACGCAACGCTCTTGCATGGCTTCTAAGAGTGCAGATTGTGTTTTTGGAGGAGTTCTATTGATTTCATCTGCTAATAAAAGATTGGTAAAGATAGGGCCCTGTTTAAATTCGAAAGAAAGTTTACCATTTAAATCTTGGATGATTTCTGTGCCAATTATGTCAGAAGGCATTAAGTCTGGTGTAAATTGAATGCGTTTAAAATTTAGTTGCAAAGATTCAGACAAAGACTTCACAAGTAAAGTTTTCGCAAGACCTGGTACGCCAATGAGTAAGGTGTGGCCTTTAGAAAAGAGACTAATCGTTAAAAAGCGAATAATTTGTTTTTGACCGATTATTTTTTTTTGGAGTTCATTTTCTAGTTTTTGGCATAGTTCATTGGTTCTTTCAAGTGTGATAGGCGGCATATTTTAATTTCCCTATTTGTTAGCGATGTTAAATCTGTAATATTATAGGTAAATATTATATTTAGTCACTACAATTCTAGAATTTGTGATAGTAAAAATGAAATTTGTATCTGAAAACTCTATGGATTATTAAGACGATTTACAAAGTTGTTTGGTTTGTATAAAAGTGTGAAATTGATAAAAATATTGAAAATGAAGAAAATTATAGTGCCAGAGTTTTCAATATTAGACTCTATTTTTCGTGAGTTCAAACTGCTGCACAAAGTCGTCGAGCTCAAATTGAATTGTTGCCGTTTATGGGTGTGTTCGCCTCATGATGTGTCTTGGTAACATTTTTCGGCGAACCGTAATTGATAACATGTGTAGAGACGGGTTTCAAACCCGTCTCTACAACTCTCCGTGGTCTGGTAGAGTAGACGAAAGATAAGAAAGAAAAAAAACACAGCAAGAAAGCATTAAGCTTCTTATTTGAACTACTATTTGATTTGAAATCCGCCCCTACACCGCATCATTGTATTTTACTTTCATGCAGTTTGAACTCACTATTTTTCATTTGAGTAGTTCGAAAGTTTTTTCTATTTTGGTGTTTTATAGTGTTTAGACATAAGTAAAGAGAGGCTATTTAAATTGTTGGAGATAGGCATTAATATTTGGATTTTTTGTGAATAAATTCGATTTAACTTAACAGTGTTAAGTTTTCTTCGAGTATAATTTTTTTGGTTTTTTCTGGGTTTTATCTTCTGATTTGTGATTTATTTCGATGTTTAGGAGGTATTCATTATAAAAATTTTAATAATAGCAATAGAATTACTCGTGTAAAGCAAAAGGATTTTTTCAAGGAATTTATCATGAGGCATACTGTTTCGACTTGGAATGAATTTCAAAAAGTCTGGTCGGGTAATTTAAATTTTTTATTATCTAAGGAATGTGTTCCGTTTCAGTTTGCATTACCTGCGCCGGAAGTAGTTATTGATGCTGTTCGAAATGACCCCGATGCTCGTATTACTCCTGGTATACGCGGAGAATCTTTAAATCTGAATAACATAGCTGATGAATTTCGTAAGAAGGCATTGCATGAAGTTATGCATTCCAAATTTACTATGGCACATTTTAAGTTGTCGAATTTTTATGGGAAAGGTCAGATATTTTTTGGTTTTGAGGAACAAGTTATGGCCCCATGGGCTAGGAAATTATCGGAAGCGGGGTTTACTTGGGATCGATGTTATCCGATTTTATTTATCAGTGGGCCAGAGTGTGCTACGAATTATCACATGGATCAATCACATGTGGTTGCATGGCAAATGTATGGGACGAAAACTTTTAATAGTTTGCGAAACCCGGAGTCTCGTTCGCCATTAGCGGAGCGTTTGAAGTCGGTAGAGTTTGGTAATCAAAAAACGGTTAAGCCATTTGATTTAGAGGAATCAGAAATTCTTTCTTATTCAATGAGCCCAGGAACTGTATTATGGAATGCTTTTTTAACACCACATTGGGTTGAAGCTTCTAATGGTTTATCGTACAGTATTAATATATCGCATGGAGGCTTGCGGTTTAAAGGAAACCTTTGCCAGCACGAGCAGGAATTGGAAAATTGGCGTAAAGAGGTAGCCCTGAAAACAACTAGCTCCTATTAGCCACTTTTATTGGTCTTTTAAATTGTAATTGTATTGTATAAACTTGCTGAAAAGCTGTTTTTTTCAAATTGATTGTAGAATTTATTTGTTCTGAAATTTGATATAAGTGGAATAAATTTGGCATTAGATATTTAAAGTATAGGTAATATCAGTAGAATTGCAGGCTTATATTTTTATGTGTCTTTAGTTAAATTTGAGGTTAGTGAATGAATTCAGAAGTGCCGAAATTAAATTTTGAGGCGGCAATGAGCCGTTTAAAAGGTGTTGTCGTTAAAACTCCTTTGCAATTGAATCAAAATTTGAGTAAAAAGTATCAATCTAAAATATTTTTAAAAAGAGAAGATTTGCAAATAGTGCGTTCTTATAAATTAAGAGGCGCTTATAATATGATGAAATGTTTGACTGCTGATCAACTGAAAAAAGGGGTTGTATGTGCCAGTGCGGGCAACCATGCTCAGGGGTTTGCTTATAGCTGTAAATTATTAGGGACTTTGGGTGTTGTTTTTATGCCTATTATTACACCTAAGCAAAAAGTGAATCAAACGAAAATGTTTGGTGAAGAGTTTATAAAGGTAAAATTAATTGGTGATACCTTTGATGATTGTGCGAGTGCCGCGAAACAATTTACACTTGAAAATGGTTCTATTTTTATACCGCCTTTTGATGATTTTAAAATAATTGAGGGGCAAGCTACAGTTGGTATTGAAATTTTAGAAGATTTAAAAGATATTGATTATGTTTTTGTGCCGATTGGTGGTGGTGGTTTAAGTGCGGGAGTAGGTAGTTATTTAAAAGAAAAATCGCCAAAAACTAAAATTATTGGTTTAGAGCCTGAAGGGGCACCAAGTATGCTTATGGCTTTGAAAGAGGGTAAACCAATTACGCTAGAATCCATTGATCGATTTGTAGATGGTGCTGCAGTTAAACGAGTGGGTGATATTACCTTTCCTATTTGTAAAAAAGTTTTAGACAAGGTGAGTTTAGTCGCAGAGGGTAAAATTTGTTCCACAATTCTGAAATTATATAACGAAAATGCTATTGTTGTAGAACCTGCTGGTGCATTAAGTATTGCGGCATTAGATGAATATGCGGATGAGATTAAAGGCAAAACAGTTGTGTGTATTGTTAGTGGTGGCAACAATGATATAGATCGAATGCCTGAAATAAAAGAAAGAAGTTTGCAATACGAAGGTTTGAAGCATTACTTTTTAATTAAATTTGCTCAACGCCCTGGAGCACTAAAAGAATTTGTAAACAATGTTTTGGGTACAAGTGATGATATCACTCGTTTTGAATATATGCAGAAAACCAATAAAGAAACTGGCCCTGCTCTAGTAGGGGTTGAATTATCTTGTAAGGGTGATTATGAGGCTTTGCTTCAGAGAATGCATCAGTATCAAATTGATTTTTCGGAAATTAATAAAAACGATAAACTGTTTGGTTATTTGATTTAAAAATTTGTGATTTAGCGGAAGAAGTTTGCCAACCTGCTTTTAAAATCTCTGTTTGCAAAAAATTAAGAGATGCTGCTTTGTTATGATTGGAAAGATTATTTGGTATTCACTCGTAATACTCGAGAGTTTATGCGATTTTAGTATAATAGTTCGATAAATTTTCATTAAAGGTCTTTATTTTGAGTTTAAATTAGCATGTTAAAAGTGAGATTCTTATAGTTGCCTTTTTAACTCTGAAGGTACAATTCCATACTAGTTTTAAATGAACCCCCAAGGATATTTGCAAATGGTAAAACCGAAGATTCTTTTGACCCCAGGTAAATTTAGTTTTTCAGGAAATGATTATTTAGGGATGTCTCGTGAAAAGCGATTAGCGGAGGCCATGTATCAGACGGCATTACAATATGGAATTAGCGCGACAAGTAGTAGATGGGCAATTGGTTGGAATCAGGTATTTGAAGATTTTGAGTTGGCCCTCAAAAAACATTATGGAACGGAAGATGCGATGGTATTTGGAGCTGCTTATTTAGGTGGCTTGATATATTTTGGAACGATTCGAGAAAATTGTGATACAGTATTTTGCGATGAAACATGCCATGTTAATCTGTTTAAAGGAATGATAACAGCGGGTATGAAAATAATTAAGTATAGACATTTAGATGTAAAACATTTAAGACAATTATTAGAAGAATACAAAGGTAAAAAGCCAGTAATTGCGACGGATGGGGTATGGGGAATAAGTGGGGATATACCGCCATTAAAAGAGATTTCGAATTTAGCAAAAGAGTTTAATACTGAATTATTTATTGACGATGCGCATGGGGTATTTGCGCTTGGCAAAACGGGTCGAGGGGCTGCGGAGCATTGTGGTTTATTACCTGAAGATGCAACCATTTTAGGCAGTATGAGTAAGGCCCTTGGTTGTAGTGGTGGTTTTTTAGTGGGGCGTGAAGAGTTAGTGGATAAGTTTCGTAAAAACGATACTACTTCTGGGTCAACTACTTCATCAGTGCCGATTGTTGGTGCTAGTTTAAAAGCATTAGAGATTATTAGAAGTGAGCCAGAAAGACGGGCTAAATTATTTTTCAATGCTGATAAGATGCGAAAAATTTTATTACTCAAGAATATTAAAACTGCAGATCAAGCATCGCCTATACTAGGTTTATGCCTTAAAGATGAGTTTGAAGCCACAAAATTAAGTAATCATTTGGCGACTTACAATGTAATGGTGCCTTATTTCAAATATGCATCTGAACCTCGGCACAATTTATTAAGAGCTGTCGCAAAAAGCAGTTATTCAGATGAGGAATTAGGTGCTTTCGAAGCTGCGATCATGAGTTTTTCTAACTAATGAGACAGTTTTTATTGTGGAAAATTTGCCGTTTTGGGTGAATTTTTTCATACAATGAACCCTTTTAGGTGAGAGATAAAAAATGAATAAAATAATCTGTATTTCTGTTTTTTTACTTTGGGGAACAATTATGTCAAATGTTACATCAGCCATTGAGATAGAGGTGATTAAAGTACCACAAGTGAACATTAATTCATCAATTGTGTTGTCTGGTGAAAGCAAGTCGCGACTGTTCGCTAATGCACAGAAACTTCCTCCTTTAATACAATCGAAATATCGAAACACAAAACTCGATGCATTTTCTAAAATAGAAATTATTTCTATTTGCGATTGGGTTATATTGAGATCAGAAATTGAGGAGCCTCTAGAAATTATTGCAGGCGAGGGTATGCACGGTGGAGCAATGTGGTTTGATGACAATATTTCATTCTCTTTTGGTGAAAAATCAAATTTAAGTATTCTGTGTAACCCATTGGGTGCCGTTTTAATTACTCAGGATAATAAAAATACTTTAAGCCCTCTTCGGGATGGCAAATTGTATAATGTAGCAAGAATAACAGAAAAAGGTTGGAATCTTGAAGTTGCGATTCATAAATCATTGCTGACAACTTCTGAAGGCAAAATTGATCTGTTGTTAACGCGCGAAAGACAGCAGCGTGGGTATCAAGGGTTTAAAAAATACGAAAGAAAAATTTCATTATATTTGGAAGCGGTTTCAGGAATTGAATTGCCAATTATTGCGAATACGCGTCAAGTTTTTAGTGATTTGAATGTTGTTCAAGGTAGTTTTGTGAGCCAATTGCCAAGTTCAAAATTGGAATGGGAAAAATTGCCAGCTATTACATTAAAACCGTTTCATGGTGGTTTGCCAACGGATATGGATTTTCAAAAAACAGAAGTTCGCATAGCTGCCAATGAAACAGAAATTGGTTTTTTTATTACGAATCATGAGAAGAATTTAGATAAATTAACTGTGGCAACACCAGCATCTTATATAGCTGATGAAGTGGAAATCTTTTTTGGCCCTGAGGGGTATCAATATATTCAAGTTGTTGCAGATAGCAAAGAGATGGTTAAAACCAACAAAGGTAAAACAGGGGGACGAAGGGTACCTTCATTACCATTGCCTAAGTCTTTAGTCGTTACGCGATTTCAAGAGGGTAATTCTTGGTGTATTTTTGCAAAAATCAATATTCAAGAAGTATTAGAGATTTCAAGTGGGCATGTTAGTTTAACGCCTAAAAATTCACCTTGGCGCGTGCAAGTCATTAGAAATCGACCTGCCAAAAAAGATCTTGGTCAAAGTAGTCAAGAATCTATTTTGGTTGCGACTAATAGTGCTACGGCTCATGCACCATTACGATTTGCACGATTGGGTTTGACCCTTGCATCTGCCATTGTCCCAACAACAGAAGTACAAATAAATTTACCAAAACCTGTTATTAGTCAAGAAGCTAAAAGTGAATATAATCCTGACCAACAAGTTCAAACTTGGCTAAATAACAAGAAAGCTGTTGCTTTACAAAAACTTAATGACGAGTTGGCGGCCATAAAAAATAAATCAGATTGGGAAGTTTTTAAAGCGGATAAAAAATCTAAAATATTAAAAAGTTTATTTCCGTCGACTAATGGAGTAATTCCGAATAAAACCGATTTAAAATCTAAAATTGTTTATCAAATAGAGATGGATCAAGTAGCTATATCAGGTTTAATGTTAATGGGGCGTTCTGGTACACCAGTAACTATTACGATGTTTGAACCGCTTGGAAATACTAAAAAAGATAAACCCTGTTTATTGTTAGTGCCAGCACACCATACAAGTAGAAATTCAAATGATCTTTACACAGTTGCAAAGAATTTTTGTGATCAAGGTGGTGTGGTATTGACAATTGACACGATGGGTTCAGGGGAAAGAGGTCTTGCACCGCGATGGAGTCACATTAATCATCAAAGAAACTTAGTTGGTGCTCAGTTAAAAATTGCCGACGAAGAGATATTAGGTTGGACGGTTGCTGATATTATGTCTGTTGTTGATTATTTAAAAGAAAGAAAAGATATTGATTCGAATCGAATTGGCATAGTGGGAGGTGTAGCAGGCGGGGGAGATCTTACTGCGGTAGCTGCTGCTTTGGATGAAAGAATCACTTTATCTATCCCTTTTAATTTTAGCCATAAAAATTTGGTGAGTGGTTGGTATGATTATTCTCGTTCTTACCCTGGCAGTATAATTGATGGTGTAACACCATGGTTAGTGTGTGCTATGCAATCACCAAGGCACTATATTATGGCCGAAGAATTTGCTTGGTCTGATTATAAACAAGAGTGTTTAGACTCGATAAAAAGAATATATGATTTTTATGGTTTGTCTGATCGTGTTGAAAAATTTCATGGTTGGGCAGAAAGTCATGCGTTGCATTTTAATTATATGCATCGTTTGCCGATGAATCAAATTTTAAATAAATGGTGGGGTCTAAAATTGCCAACTAAAAGAGAAGATGAGAAATTTTTAAAATTGAATGAAAATTATTTAGAAGTTATGATGACAGAAACAGGTGAGGAATATGTCAAGTATTTATGGGGTGTTTCAAAAAGAGTACAAACAGCATTAAGTGATCGTGATCTTGAAGTTTTTAATCGTTCTGAATCGAATAAATTGCTAAAAAACAATGCAAGTTCAGAGTTGCTATTAGAGCCACATTTATTTTTGCTTGATGAAATTGTTTCGGCTAGAAAGAAAACTGATAAAAAATTAGCAGAGAATGTGTTACTGTTAAAGTCTGAGCTTTCCGCTATTTTAGGTGCCACCAAGCCAACTAATAATGAAATTGTAAAAATAGAAGAGACTTTATGGAACGAGTTTAAGGTGGAATCTCTTTGTTTACCGCTTGAAGATGGTTTAACATCAAAAAAAGACCCTGCTTCTTTTATATGGTTAATAAAACCTAAAAATGATGGAAAAGTTAAGAATATAGTTGTTGGTGTTGCCCAAGCAGGTAAAGCTGCTTTTGTTCAAAATCGTAAAGCAGAAATCTTAAAATTACTTAATAATGGTGTTTGTGTTGTTTTGGCTGACCTTAGAGATTCGGGAGAAACTCAATCTAGTCAGCTACGATTACCTGAATCTAAAGCTATTGATGTTGCAATTGAGCTTTGGCAAATGAAAGAATCATTAATTTCTTATCGTGTAAAAGATTTGCGTTCCATTTTGCTGCAATTATCAATGCGCACAGATCTGGATACTTCTGGTGACATTTATTTATGGGGCGAAGGTTTTACGGCTTCCAATGGCAAAGCCGAAGATATTTTTCGTTTTGAAGAAACTAGTTTTCGACAAACATCACCTGAAGGTAAATTTTTGGTTGAACCTATGGGTTTTATTGTATGTTTGATGACTGCTTTATTAACAGAGGAAGTTAAAATCAAAGGAATTATTGGGCGTGGTGGTTTGATTTCTTACGAATCTATTTTGCACGATCGATATCATTATATAGCTCAAGATATTATTATACCAGGTCTTGTTCGTAAATTGGATTTACCACTTATTATTAACGGCCTCGATAAATTAGGTGTGAGTTTATATTTGGAAGATTTGCGTGATGGTAAAAATCGGGTATTGTCTAAAGAATCACTTGAGAATCAGTTGCCTCAGAAAGTTTTAAGTAGGTATTCAAGCTCGATAGTGTTAGATGTTGAAAAAGTAGTTCATTAATAACTTGCTCGTTAGTTCAGTTTGTCTGGTGTAAAAACGAGAGAAAGTATAGTATTGAGAAAAAAAAGACGAGGACAAACACTCTCTTTGTTTTCTGTATGGCAATTAAAGGTAGTATAATCGCAAAATTTAGTGAACTTCAATCAAATAAAACATTATTGATTAGATAAAAGCAATGCTTGTACTGTCACTATGAATTGCCCTTACAGCACGAATCTTGAGGAAAAAATTAACCACTGAACACACTGAAATACACTGAAAAAGAAAAGAGACTATGCTTTGTAGAGGCGCACTGCGGTGCGACTTTCGCCCTTCTGTCAAGGCAGATTTTGCTTTGAACTGTTTCAGGAAAAAGGTGGCATAAAGTAGAGCCAAGTCGGTGCTTTGGCTCTACGATTTTCTAATTTTTAAAAATATATTTCGTAGGGGCAATTCATGAATTGCTCCTACAACACGACTTTGAAGAAAAAAAATGCCACTGAAAGTGAAGCTAGACCGGCGAAATGTGTTTAAAGTTTTTTTTCTCTAGACTTATTTTCTTTCCATTGCTGCGGCTAATTTGATTAATTGAATCATTTCACCTCTGAAGCCTTCATTGTCGTTTCCTTTGGATTTAGCTGCAATTCTTTCAATTTCTTCCCAAGACATATCGTTTAGGAAACTGCTTTTGTTTAATTTTTGTGCAAAAGCTGCTACAGCAGTTGCCCAAGCTAAATTATTCTTTGCATTTTCGAAAGATTTTCCAAATTCGTTTTTTAACATAACAAATGTTTGTTTGGTGCTCACATCTTCATTTGGTTTTTTGTAACGAATCTTTAAGGTTAAAATTTCATTTGTAGCTGATTTGACTACTTCTGGTTTTTTTTCTGGTGTTTGATATTTTAAGTCATCAACTTTTTTATTTATCTTAGATTCAACACCTGTGGGAACTATTTCATACAAAGCGGTAACGGTATGGCCTGCACCAATTTCACCAGCATCTTTTTTGTCATCATTAAAATCTTGTGAGGCTAAAACTCTATTTTCATACCCAATTAATCGATAATGCGATACATAAGCGGGGTTAAACTCTATTTGAATTTTCACATCTTTTGCAATGGTGTATAAGGTTGCAGTCAATTGTTGCACTAATACTTTTTGTGCTTCACTTAAACGATCTATATAATTGTAATTGCCATTGCCTTTATTTGCCAAAGTTTCCATTAAATTATCATTTAAATTACCTGTACCAAACCCTAAAACGGATAAGAAAACGCCAGTTTTCCTTTTTTCTTCGATGAGAGTTTGAAGTTGATTTATGGAAGTTGTTCCAACATTAAAATCCCCATCTGTCGCTAGGATTATTCTGTTATTGCCATCTTTTATAAAATGAGATTCTGCTAATTGATAGGCTAAATGAATACCTGCGGCACCATTTGTAGAACCGCCTGGTTGAAGATTTTCTAAAGCGCTTAAAATTTCGGCCTTGTTTTTAATAGAAGTGGGGTTCAAAGCAGTCCCTGATGCCCCAGCATAGACTACTATGCCTACTGTATCATTCTTATCTAAATGATTCACTAAAATTTTTAAGCCATTTTTTAATAATGGTAGTTTGTCAGGGCTATTCATTGACCCCGAAACATCTATTAAAAAAATTAGATTTGATGGTTTTCTATTTTCTGATTTTAGCTCTTTACCTTTTAAGCCAATTTGAAGAATTTGATGTTTTTCATTCCAAGGGCAACTTGCAGCTTCCGTGTATACAGAAAATGGTTGGTCATTGTCAAATTCTGATGATTTGTAATCATAAGTAAAATAATTTATAAATTCTTCTGTTCTGACAACGCCTTTAGTTGGTAAGTTGCCTGAATTTAACCAACGACGAGAATTAGTGTATGATGCAGTATCTACATCAATAGAAAATGTGGATAATGGGTTATCATTTGGGTTTTGAAATGTATTTTCGGCTATGTCCTTATACTGAGAGTTTTCGTCATATCTTTCTGGTGGCATTACCATTGGAAATTTTTCAGAAGCTGTTGCTATTCTTTTATTAAAATCTTGTTTTTTCCTAGATTCGTTGCCACCAATATCGCCTTTTAAGCCAGAATCTAGTTTTGGAGCATCGGCTGTGGATTTAGCTTCCTTTGAGACTGATTCATTTAAATCGGATGTCAAAACTTCTTTTTCGATTGGCTTTGTGGGAACTTTGTTCCTTTCATTTTGGTTGATGCTTTGGTCTTTGGTTGTAGGAGTATCTGTTTTAATTTTGTGTTCTTCTAGTTTGGGGGTGCTATTATTTTGGGTATTTTGAGGAACTTCTTGTAATTTGGGATGATTTTTAGGTGTTTGCTCCGTACTACAGGCGATCAAAGCGGATAAAAGTACACAGGTTGAAAATAATTGTTTGAAGATTTTGAGAGATTTCATTTTTGGCTCCTGAAATTGGTTTTTCAGAAATAAATACGCTGACAAATGGGGAAATTTTGAAAATTTTTAAATTTAAATGAAAATATATATGGTTCGAAATCAGGATTCAATTCTAAATAGGTTAGGGAATTCTGTTGTATTTCTTAAGTAAAGCGATTAGTTTTTCTTGAGGCATAGAATGTACGGTTGTGTTATTTAGGCCAGTCATTGTTTCGGCAGCACACAGGCAATTGACGAGAGCTTCTTCTACAGCTTGAATTGTTGCTTCAAAAATGGGGTCGAGTTCATCGTTACTTATCATATCTAATTGAGCGATATCTTTTCTTTGAAACCCTTTTTGATTGGCTGTACTAAATGCAAGAAAAATATCACCAGAACTATTGGCGCCATAGCTACCTAATCTTGCTAGCCCCATTGGTACACGGCGACATAATTTTTTAAGTTGATGAGGTAGCATGGGGGCATCAGTTGCGACAACAACAATTATAGAACCTGCATCTTGTGACCCAAACAAACTATGATATTGGGGTAAATTTTCCATCATTTCTTTGCCTACGGGTACACCCGCAATCGTTAAATTGCGTCTTTCGCCATAATTTGCTTGTGCCAAAACGCCAATAGTATACCCACCTTGGCTTTTCGGTAATACACGCGAGGCAGTGCAAGTACCGCCTTTATAATGGTGCAAAACCATGCCCGTGCCACCACCAACATTTCCTTCTAAAACGGCACCACTCTTTGCTTGGTCAAGTGCCGAAAAAACATCGGCTTTTTTTACATGAAAACCATTGCAGTCATTTAAGCGACCATCCCAAGTTTCGCCAACAATTGGCATGCTCCAATATACATTATATTGAGTCGGTATAAAAACATTATTTTTAAATACCCACTCTATAATTGCATCACGAACAACCCCTACAGAATGAGTATTGGTTAAACCAATTGGGTTTTCGATAAAGCCAGACTCTTCTAGCCATGCAAGACCAGTAACTTCACCATTGCCATTTAGAGTAGCGCTTGCACCAAAAACGGGTTCAGGGTTTTTGCCTCTGGGTAGAACAACGGTAACACCAGTTCGAATTGGCCCTTCGCCTATTTTTGAATTTTGATCACCCTTAATGAGTGTGGTCATGCCGACAGTAATACCTTCGACATCCGTTATGGCGTTTAATTTACCAGGGGTGCCTTCAAATGGAATGCCTAAATCTCGAGCTCTTTTCTTAGTCATTTTTTACTTTCTAGGCACAAATTTGGGGTCTAAAACTATTGAAATTTGGGTGTTTAGGAAGTGATAATTGAAATGCACCCAGAAGGATTCGAACCTTCGACCTACGGATTAGAAATCCGTTGCTCTATCCAGCTGAGCTATGGGTACCCTTCAAAGTGGATTGGAATTCTATTAAAAACCTTTAAATATCAAGTGGAAAATCTACCTTAAAGTAATAAAATCCTATGAATCCACTGATTTATATGGATAGTTTATTCTTATTTTTAGCGATTTGAAAGTCTTAATTGAAACTGTTAACACGATATGTTTTTGGGGAAATCTTATTAAATTTTGAGATTTCGCTCCTAATGATCAGCGGAATGCTAATGATAGTTGAAGTGACGCGCTACATCAATTTTGTGGGCACTTCTATGGGAATTTTGGCTGTAATTCCATTTATGTTTCCAAAAGTTTTTGAGTTTGCTATCCCACTCTCGATTTTGCTAAGCACATTGTTGACATTTAGTCGTCTGTCAGCTGATAACGAGATACACGCCATGTATACTTTCAAGATTAATTTTGCGATGATTTTATCGCCAGTTTTTGTATTCTCATTTTTTATTTCGGTTTTTTCTTTAGTGAATATAGAATGGATTTCTCCGTGGTGTTCTAAAATATTATTGCAGGTGAAAAATAAAACCATTATCGATTTAGTATTGAATAAAATAAATGAAGAAGATCGGTATATGGATAAAAATATTAGCGTTGTTAAATTAGAGGGAAAACGAGGGGTAGGGAAGTCTGTTTATATGAGTCGAAATGATGGTGACAATACACAGGAGATTATTGCAGAAAACTTAAAGCTTATTCCGGACTATACGAATAGTTCAATTAAATTGCAATTAATCAATGCAAATGTTACAGTTTTAAATGCTGCAGAAAAAGAATTTCAAAATTTTAGTGGCTTTAGTGAGTCTTGTGAATTTTCGATTAATTTATCAAAAGATTTAGTGAGCCGAAAAAATAGCGAGAAATCATTTAACGAATTATTGGCATCGTCTGAGGATGAAAATAATTCAAGCTCTGGTAGAAGAAAAAATTTATTTGAAATACACCGAAAATTAGCTGCATCTTTGTCTTGTATATTTTTAGGAATTTTAGGTTTTTTTATGGGTTTACGAATGAATACCGGAAGTCGGTTTTTGGGTATTTTTTTGGTAATTAGCCTAGTTTTAATTGTTTATTTGCCTTCCATTGTGCTCGGAAAATGGTTAGTATTAGATTCTTCTTATCAAATAAGCCCTTGGGTGGGGGGGTGGATTCCCTTTTTTTTAATAGGTTTAGTTACCTTTTTATTAAGGCCTAAATTTAGGGGCGTTTAATAGAGTTGCAAAGTGCAAAATATCATTGAGACATTCCATTTTAAAAGATAAATTTACATTTTACAAGAAGGATGCATGGGTATAATGGGGCGCTTTTTTGCAGGTTTATATTAAATTCGTAGGAAGGGTTAAAATATGCAACCGACATTGGTTGTCTTAGCAGCTGGTATGGGTTCGAGGTATGGTGGTTTAAAACAATTGGACCCTGTTGGTCCGTCTGGGGAATTTATTTTAGATTATTCTGTTTTCGATGCAATTAAGGCTGGTTTTGGCAAGGTTGTTTTTATTATTCGAAAAGACATTGAAGAAATTTTTAAAGAAAAAATTGGTAGTCGATATACTGGCAAAATTCAGGTGGAGTATGCGTATCAGGAGCTAGATAAATTGCCTACTGGGTTTAGTGTTCCGTCTGGGCGACAGAAGCCTTGGGGTACAGGTCATGCGGTTTTGATGGTAAAAGATTTGTGTAAAGAGCCATTTGCGGTGTTGAATGCAGATGATTTTTATGGTAGGTCTTCATTTCAAATACTTGCGGATCATTTTAAGAAATATAAGAATCAAGAAAATATATATGGCATACCGGCTTATATTGTCGGGAATACATTAAGTGAAAATGGCAGTGTTTCAAGGGGTGTATGTTCTGCCATTAATGGTGAGTTAACAGATGTAGTTGAGAGAACGCATATTGAAAAAATAGATGGCAAAATTGTGTTTGTTGAAAATGGTCAAAAGAGTGAACTTAAGCCAGATACTTTAGTTTCAATGAATATGTGGGGTATTACGCCAGGTTTTTTTAATTATTTGGAAGTTTTGTTTTTAGAATTTTTAAAAGTAAAAGGTAATGAATTAAAGTCAGAGTTTTTTTTGCCTTCTGCAATTGATTCTTTGATTCGGCAAAAAAAGGTGGTTGTTAAGGTATATGAGAGTAAAGAGGTATGGTTTGGTGTGACTTATCCGGAAGATAAGAACGCTGTGGTTTTATCAATAAAAGAAAAAATTAATCAAAATGTTTACCCGGAAGATTTATGGAAAAAGTAAAGAAAAATTATGATTTAGCAAAAATATGCAGTGCCTTTCAAATGGAAGGTTCTTTTAAAGAGGGCGGTTCTTATGGGTCTGGGCATATTAACGATACCTTTCAAATTGTTATGCAAAAGGGGCAAGGTACTATTCGATATATTTTACAACGAATTAACCATAATATTTTTAAAAATCCCGTTACCTTAATGGAAAATATTCAGCGAGTTACGAAGCATATCACGGCTAAAGTGAAGGTAAGAGGCGGTGATTTGGTTAAAGAAGCTATGCAGATTGTGGCAGCAAAAGATGATAAAGTGTATTTCAAGGATGAAGAAGGTAATTATTGGCGTAGTTATGTTTTTATTGAAGGTGCATCTACGCATGATGTGTTAGAGACAAATGAACAGGCATATCAAGCCGCTAAAGCTTTTGGTCAATTTGCAAGGGATTTAGAAGATATTGGTGGTGCGCGTTTACATGAAACGATACCGAATTTTCATCATACGGTTAAGCGATTTGAAGCCTTGGAAGATGCTATTGCTAAAGACAAAGTAAAAAGAAAAGGTTTGGTAGAAAAAGATTTGGAGTGGGTGTTAACAAAAAAAGATTTTTGCAAATTAATTGTTGACGGTATTGCAAAGGGCATGATACCGGAAAGAATTACCCACAATGATACTAAAATAAACAATGTAATGTTAGACGATAAAACGGGGCAATGTAAAGCGGTGATTGATTTAGATACTGTTATGCCTGGTTCTGCCTTGTATGATTTTGGGGATTTAGTTAGAACCTCGGTTTCAACTGCAGCGGAAGATGAGAAAGATATAACCAAAATCAAAGTGCGTCTAGATCGATTTGAGTCATTAGTGAAAGGCTTTTTAGAAGGTGCTGGTAAATGTTTGGTTAAAATGGAAATCGAATACTTGCCAATTTGTGGCAGAATCATTACATTTGAATGCGGGATTCGTTTTTTAACGGATTATTTAGATGGTGATAATTACTTTAAAGTGCATCGTGAGAATCATAACTTAGAGCGGGCGCGTTCGCAATTTCAATTAGTTAAAGAGATGGAATTATTAGAAAAAGAAATGGTGGCTATTGTAAAGAAATATTTAGTATGAAAAATAGCAAAAAATCAAGTGATAGTGCTAGTAAAATTGCATTTTGGACATTAGGATGTTCAAAAAATACTTACGATAGCGAACAGTTAATGTCAAAAATTAATCAAGAAGGCTATCAAGTTGTTGATTTGAAAGAGAAACCTGATGTTGTAATTTTAAATACTTGTGGTTTTATCGAAGAGGCCAAGGAGCAATCCATAGAGGCTATTCTTGAATGTTGTGCCTGGAAAAAAGAAAATAAAATTGAAAAAGTTGTTGCAATGGGATGTTTAACTCAAAGATACAAAGAAGAGATTACTCAAAATATTCCTGAGTTAGATGGGGTATTTGGTGTAGACCAATTTGATCAAATGTTGGATTTCTGTAAACGCGAATTAAAATCGGATGAAAGCTTAAAGTGCAATACGGATGTAAATTTAAAATTGACTTTAACGCCAGGGCATTGGTCTTATGTTAAAGTTTCAGATGGTTGCTCTAACGGGTGTTCTTTTTGTGCTATACCAACAATGAAGGGTTTGTTAAAAGATCGTGCGGTTTCAGATATTTTAGAAGAAATTAAAAGAAAATTGGAACGAGGCGTCAAGGAATTTATAATTATTGGCCAAGACCCTACCCATTTTGGAAACGATGCTACGGGCGCAACATTTTTAAATTTATTACAACAAATATGCAAAATTGAGGGTGATTTTTGGGTGCGTGTTTTATATGCATTTCCCGGTCATTTATCGACGGATATTTTGGATTTTATATCTGAAAACCCAAAAATGGTCAAATATATAGATATGCCTATCCAACATGCAAATACCTATATGTTAAAGCGTATGGGGCGTGCAACAACGCAAAAGAAAATATTACAAATAATGAAACATGCTTGGTCAAAAACACCTCGAATTCATATACGCAGTACGGCAATTGTTGGTTTTCCTGGTGAAACCGACGAGCATTTTCAGGATATGATTGATTTTATTTGTAAATATAAATTTGATCGTTTGGGTGCTTTTGCTTATTCTGCAGAAGAAGGTACACCGGCGGCCAAATTTGCGGATCAAGTGGATGCCGAGACGATCAATGAGAGATTAGCCAAATTTGAAGAAGTTCAGCAGCAAATCACAGAAGAATTATCGATGGCACGCATAGGTAGGTTTGTTAAAGTTATTATTGACTTAAAACGCGCGGATATTGGGAGTAATATTTTTGAGGCACGCTCGCAGGCTGAGGCCCCAGAAGTGGATATTGTGATTATGGTAGAATCAAAGGAAGCCAAAATTGGCGATTGGTGTGAAGTTAAAATAACAGGATATGAAAATGGTGAATTAGTTGCAATTGATAAGAGATTGCTTTAAGTCATAGTATATATTGTTTTTATATTAATTTTAGAATTTTAATATTTCTCATAAAAAAGGGTAGGCGTAAAATTAGTTATGAATAGCAATAAAAAGTGGGTATATCATGCATTGGAAGAGTTTCAGACTAAATGGGCGCATCGCCTGCAGTTTGATTTTAATTTTTTTAATTATCAATATTTGTCAAATCGTCTAAGTATGCCAACTTTTAAATTTTTTGAAAATGAAACTCAGTGGGGGTATTGGAAGGGCGAAAATATTAAAGAGATAGGTATAAATCTGAAGTTGATTTTTGAACAAGAGTGGGAAGTTGTGCTTTTGGTGTTAAAACATGAAATGGCACATCAATATGTTGATACAGTTTTAGGTGGTAGTAGTGTGCCTCATGGTGCGGAATTTCAATCTGTATGTTTAAAGCTTTGTATACCCTTTCATGCGGCTTGTAATTTTTCGTTTAAGGAAAACAGTAAAAGTGTTGAGTCGTCTATTCTAAGAAAAATAAAAAAAATGTTTGCACTAGCAGAGAGTAGCAATGAAAATGAAGCTCGTACTGCAATGGTAATGGCGAATAATTTATTGCTGAAGCACAACATTTCAATGGCTGATATTAATAATAAAAAGGATTATGTGCATAAATTTGTTGGCGATGTGTTAAGTAAAACTCCTTCTGAATATAATATAATTGCCAATATTTTGACGGACTACTTTTTTGTGTTAACGATTTGGGCATTCTCCTATGATGCAAAGAATGACAGAAAGGGGAGCCGATTAGAGTTGAGTGGAACGCCAGAAAATGTTGAAATAGCTGAGTATGTTTATTTTTTTCTAATTAATCAAGCTGAAAATCTTTGGCACAAATACAAAACGGAAAACAATATTAATAGTCAGAAGTTTCGGAAAAGTTATGTGTTAGGTGTTATTATAGGGTTTAGAGAAAAATTGCAGCATGACCGTAATTCGAGTAAAGAAAGAGGATTGATTTGGTTAGGGGACCCACAATTAAACAACTACTATCATCAACTACACCCAAAAACAGTAAACACCTCTTCAAGTGGGTTAAGGGTTTATGAAGGTGTTAAGAATGATGGTGTTTCTGAAGGAAAAAATCTTAAATTACATTTGGGTCTAAAGGATCAAGGTGGTTTTGGCGGGTATCTTTCCTGAATAATTTTTGAAATATCTTAAAATTTGTTCGTTGTCTATTGCAGAAGCACCTCCATTTTCTAATGGCTTTAAACAATTCTTGAACTGCTTTTGTATGTATCTTTTTCAAATCGTCGACAAGTAACCCTATAATTAGCTTTAAAAGTTTGAATTTTTATTGGTTTTGCACAATTTTATTGGTAGACAGATTTTCATGGATTATAATTTGTCTTGCATTTGGTTGAATTCAAACACTAGGAGTTTTTCATGTTAAATAATATGGACCTAAAAAATGGTTGTAATTTTGTTGTAATTGGTGCTTCTGGGGATTTATCAAGAAAGAAAATTATTCCTGCTTTGTTCTCTTTGTTTGTCGGTGGTTTTTTACCAAAAGAATATAATGTAATTGGTTACGCTAGAACTGAAATGGATGATAATTCATTCAGAAAAATGGCAGAAGAAATATTGATTCCCAAATACGAAAAAGATACCGAAGGCCTAAATAAAATACCAGAGTTTTTGAAAAGATGTACCTATGTATTTGGTCAATATGATTCAGTGAATGATTTTATAGCTCTTAAAGACCATATGGCCTCATTGAGTGCGGTTGGGTTTAATAGAATGTTTTATATGGCGATTCCGCCAAGTATTTTTTTAGCGACTTCGGTTTCGATTCATGAATCAGGGTTGATGGAAAAAGCCAACCAAGATTGTTGGTCGCGAGTGGTACTAGAGAAGCCATTTGGTAGAGATAGTGAATCGTTTAAAGAGTTAAATGAAAGTTTATCAAAAGTAATTCCTGAAAAACAAACTTACCGTATTGACCATTATTTAGGCAAAGAAGTAATTCAAAATTTAATGGTGCTGCGATTTGCTAATTTGATTTTTGAACCAATATGGAATCGAAATTATGTGAGTAGCGTTGTAATTTCTTGGAGTGAAAAAATTGGTGTAAGTGGACGCGCAGGTTATTTTGACCATTATGGTATTATTCGCGATGTAATGCAAAACCATTTGATGCAAATTTTATCATTGGTTGCTATGGAACCTCCTATTAATTTAGATGCTGAAAATATTAGAGATGAAAAGGTAAAGGTTTTGAAGTGCGTTTCTCCGCTTACAATCAATGATTTGGTCATTGGCCAATATATTAGAAGTGAAGACCGTAAAACACCAGGTTATTTGGAAGAGCCAGGAGTGCCAAAAGACTCCATTACTCCAACTTATACTAAAGCATCTTTTAAGATTAATAATTTTAGATGGGAAGGTGTTCCGTTTAAATTGTTAGCTGCAAAAGCCTACGACAAAACTTGTACAGAAATTAGAATTAATTTTAAAGAAGTGCCTGGCTTTATTTACCCAAGTTTGCGTGCCATGAACCCCAATACTTTGGTGATTCGTGTTCAGCCTGATGAAGCGATAAGACTTGAAGTGGTTAATAAATTTCCTGGTTTAGCAATGCGATTCGAAAATGCCTCTCTTAACTTACATTATCAATCTGACTTTCAACAGAAATTGCATGATGCTTACGAGCGTCTTTTGTTGGATGTTTTAAGAGGTGACAAAAGTTTATTTATTAGAGATGATGAGCTTGCCGCGAGTTGGAATATTGTTACACCTGTACTAAAAGAACTTGAAAAGTGGAAAATCAAACCAATGCCATACATTTTTGGTACGCGAGGCCCACAACAGTCATAAGGAGAAAAAATGGACTTTGGCCCCCTCATTGAATCATGTACTCCTTTAAAAATGTTTCAATTGGGGGCTAGTACCGAAGGTTTTTTGTTGCACAACATCAAAAGCAAAGGTTTTATTCAGTATCTTTATATCTTTGGTGTTTTTGTTGACAAAAAACCTACCATCTATTTTTGTGCCGAAAAACAACTTGAAAATAATAATATTTTTATTGGGGTTTTTGATGATAAAGGTCATCGCAATTATGGCGTTGACAATCAATGCTCAGATTCAATGAGTTTTTTGATAAAAGCCTTAGAATATGTTTGTGAAAATTGCTCTATAAATCGCGAACAAATTAAAGAAATTCCTGCAAAACAATAACCTTATTTTAGATTAAGTATTTTATTATTTAAAATTAATGGCGAAGAGCTGACGCATTATTTTCTGTATGAAAATTGTGAAAAAGTAATTAGTTTGCCTATAAAATAAGGCTAATATTTTCTTCGACAATTTTAGAAGTTTTGATAGAATGCCTCGCCCTAAATAGGTTTAAAATTGAACATAATTGGAAAGGTTAGCATGATTAAAATTGTAGGACGCGAAAATGAATCAATGGATAGTTTGATAAGAAGATTTAAAAGACTTTGCCGCAAAGAAGGCGTGTTAATTGATTTAAAAAAGAATCAATATTATGAAAAAAAATCTGATTATTTTAGAAACCAAAAGAAAGCTGCAATCCGTAGATCACAAAAAAAAATTAAATAACATTTAGTTTTTTTATTTTCGCTTTTATTTTAAATCCATTACTTAAAGATTGGAGGGCTCGATTATGGATGATATTGAGGTTGCCTATGCTGAGGCGACTTGGGATACATCAAGCTTTCCGCATGCCTTGACAGATATTGTTCGTTCAGGATATCGCGGTATTTTTGCCAGAGGTGAGTTGCTAGAGTCCTACATTGACCGTCAAGAAATTTTTACTGAAATCATCACAGGTAATGACATTGATGTGGCGGGTTCTGAAGGAACGCTAAATGTGCTTGATAATGCTAAGATTGAAGACAGTATACAAGATTTAGATCTTCGTTTGAATTTTTTGCAAAAATGTAAAGCCAATACTATTGTAGTGAGAGATTCGTCAGGTTTTCAGACTTCAACAATTGAAGACCGATTAAAGCTATATAGTTTTTTAAATGAAATAGGTGGCATCGCTCGAAAAAAAGGAATTAAGTTTTGTTTTAAGCCTCTTGAGAATTCAATTATTAAAACAAAAAAGTTGATTTTAGAGTTATTAGAAAATACGCGCGAAGAAGATGTTTTTATAGCATTTGAGCCGACTACTTTAACTTTGATGAATATTCGCCCTCAAACATTTTTGCCTTTGGTAGTTGATCGCGTTGGGGTATTTATTTTATCGGACATAAAAATTGCACGAATGAAAAAAGACCCAACAGTGAAAAAAGTTATCCCTTGTAAAATTGGTGAGGGGTTGATCAATTTGCCATTGATAACTAAAACGATGGAATGTTTAGATTATAGTGGTTGGGTAGTTGTTAAACAAGAGTATGTACAAGGTTTTACCGCCAAAAGTCTTCTGAAGATCAATACTGATTTTATTGAAGAGCATCTAGAGCTCATTATTTAATATATATGTTATCGTATTCTTTCGATGTGATTGTCGTTGGGGGAGGTCATGGGGGTTGCGAAGCCGCCCATGCTTCTGCTAAAATGGGGTGTAAAACCTTGTTGCTGACAATGGCAATGGATACGGTTGGTGTTATGTCTTGTAACCCTTCGATTGGTGGTTTAGCCAAAGGTCAAATTGCGCGAGAAGTAGATGCATTAGGTGGCTTAATGGGTCGTATCATTGATAATAGCATGATACATTTTCGAATGCTTAATTCATCAAAGGGTGCGGCGGTTCAAGCGCCGCGGGCACAAGCTGACAAAAAACTATATCAAGCATTAATAAAGCATGCTGTTGAAAAAACTCCAAATTTAGTGCTAGCGCAAGGCAGTGTAATTGACATTCGAGTTGATGACAATAGAGTGACAGCGGTACGAACAAAAGAAGGTATTGAGTATCGAGCCAAATCTATTATATTAACGACTGGTACTTTTTTGAAAGGCTTGATTCACATGGGTACTGCTATGATCGAATCTGGCCGTGCAGGGGAATCAGCTTCTCATCTTCCCGATTGCTTTAAATCGCTTGGTTTGATTACTGGGCGATTAAAAACAGGAACACCCCCAAGAATTTTATCTTCATCAATCGATTATAGTAAACTAACAGCTCAGCCTAGTGAGCCACCACAGCCATTTTCCTATTGGTCAAAGGAAATAAAAAGACCTTTGGTTGATTGTTATATTGGGTACACTAATCGAGATGTTCATAATATAATTTTAGATAATATTCATTTGTCACCAATGTATTCAGGCCAGATACAAGGCATAGGGCCCAGATATTGCCCATCTATTGAAGATAAAGTGAAAAGATTTAGTGAAAAAGAGCGTCATCAGTTATTTTTTGAACCTGAAGGGTTAACAACAGAAGAAGTTTATATAAATGGTGTTTCAACAAGTTTACCACCAGAAGTTCAAGATAAATTTTTGCGAACAATACCTGGGTTAGAGAATGTTGTAATCATGCGTTTTGGTTATGCTGTCGAATATGATTTTATTCCTCCGTACCAAACTAGCGTTACTTTAATGTCTAAACATTTGCCAGGGTTATTCTTTGCAGGGCAAATTAATGGTACATCTGGTTATGAAGAAGCCGCTGGTCAAGGGTTAGTGGCAGGTATTAATGCTGCATTACATGCAAAGGGGGAGGAGCCTTTTGTCATGGATCGATCTGATAGTTTGATTGGTGTAATGTTGGACGATTTAACCACAAAAGATCTGGATGAGCCATATCGAATGTTTACATCAAGAGCTGAATATCGCTTGACTCTAAGACAAGATAACGCTGACCGCAGACTCTGTGAAATTTCTAAGAAGTATAATTTAATTACTCAAGGGCAATATGATGTTGTTCGTAAAAAAATGGATGATATTCAAAATTTAAGAACAAGATTTGATAAGATTTTTGTTGAAGGTAAATCGCTAACACACCATGTGCGTGTTAATTCAAATACCATTGATGATGTCTTGGCTATTGCAGGTGATTTGGCGGATTTACCAAATCGCGAAACACTTTTGCAGTTTGATATAGATACAAAATATGAGGGGTATTTGAAACGGCAAGAAGAAGAAATTGTCAAACATAAACGCGTAGAGAACAAATCATTATCACCCGAAAATGATTATATAAAAATTAAAGAATTAAAAATGGAAACTAAACAAAAGCTACAAAAATTTAAACCTGCAACGATTGGCCAAGCCTCGCGACTTTCTGGTGTCAACCCTGCCGATATTTCTATTTTGTTAATTTTGTTAGAAAAAGGCGATATTCGATCTTAATTGTTTCATTCTAATACTATCAGAACAACCGAATGCATATTTTGATTTCATTCTATTCACATAATATTTTTTTGGTTTTTTGCTGGTGTCTTTCTCCAATTGGTTTTTAATTTCTCAAATTGGTTTTGAGTAATAAGGAAATATTCAACAATGCTGTGGCTTTCCTTTTTTAAGTTGTGTTCAGAATCCAAACCTAGTAAAACCATTAAAACCGTTAATAAATACTTTTTTTTGCATTTTGGGCAATGAAAAAGGTCAATTTGAGTTGAAATACTTTCATTATTTCCTTTTGTTTTATTTAATGATGTTACGACAGAAAAATTACCAATTTCTAATTGTCTTATAAATTCATTTGGGTCATCAATTGGCTCGAGGCGCGATATGGAATCTTTAATGGTGATCCATTCGTAGCAATTTTCACAGAATGGAGTAAATTCGAAGGTTTTAGACGCAATCGTTCCACCCGAGCCAATGATAATGAATGCTTCAATTGCCCAGCAAGCATATAATATACCGTCCGTTGGGGTTGTATCATTGAAGCTCCATGCACCAACTACGGAAACTTTACGGATCAATTCCTTTAGAAGTAAGGGGTCTAAAGCAATTAATTCTTGTTTTGAAAAAGCATGAAACCAACTAACCCATGCCACATATAGACCAATAACACTAAATAAGAAACCCGAAATTAAAACCAGTTTTGCATTTCTGATTTTTCCTTTTTTACCACCAAGACTTACAAAATAACCGATGAACCCACCCAAAAGAAATGTGCAGATTACATTAAAATAGACGATTGGTAAATAATATATTATATACCCATAAATAATGCCTAAACCAACAGAAGAAATGAGCCCAAACATAATAATTAAAAATAGACCACTAGATTCAAATTTGTCTGAAGATTGGTAGTATTGAGGATCAGCCAAGGTTAATTGTTTCAAAATTTATTTATTGGTGTCTAACATTTGGATTATAATAAAATAAATTAGTAGTGCTACATGTATTATACTAAGATAATCATTAAATAGTCTACAATTATCAGATTTCGAGGATTTGTTTGAATTTTAAATTTGGTATATTTTACTTATACTGCATGCGGTTGAATAGTAAATAATATGAATCACCAATACTTTTTTAAATTGTTGGGTAATGAATATTCAGGATATCTCAGGGTAATTGTAGAATTGGCATTGGATTTGGCTTTGTGCGTAGCTATACTATGTTTGATTTGTTTTATGTTTTTTTAGATATTTTTTTATGCATTCAGCAATTTTAAATAGTTTGTTCGACAGCTAACAGTTTGAAGTATTTTGTTGTAAGGGATGTTATGCCTTCAACTTTTTAAATGATTGTTTTAAAGAGATAAGCTATTTTTTTTTCTAAATTCGACTTACAATAACCTCCCATGAAAATTAGCAGTATGCGTGTTGATTATAACCTGTGAATCTTTGGCATGTGATAATATAGAAAGTGCAGAATCTTGTAAATATTGTCGCGTTAAAAAATCAAGGCGCACAGTCTCAATGCCTAAGGATTTTATCTTTTCTATTTCATGCACAATACTGAAGGCGCGCTCCCCATATACAATGCTTTTGCAGCTTTCATGGGCCACAAAATAGCGTTCGCCTTGTTCGTCTTCGATGTGTAATGTACGATACCCACAAACTTTACCAGTTGGGCAACCATTGTGAAGTGCTGTTAGAGAGCAGGCTTCAGCTATGAAAAGGGGCGTATCTTTATATAGAATTAATCTTGGTTTTGGGCCATTCCAATTATTTAATAGCAATCGCAGATTGTGTAGGTCATCTTCAATTGAAAGAGTAACGCTACTAAAACCTAAGACAGATAATTCTTCTGCGGCTTTATGATTCAAGGCATAAATTGTAAAATCAGTTGCAATATCATGGGTTGAAAAATCTATACCCATAGATTGTAATAACTCAATGCCTCCGAGATTACCAATTTCATAAAGTCTAATATTATTGGTAATGGAAGCTTTTAACCACCTTTTAATCTCTGGTTTATCCCACTCGCGCAAAACTATTGGAACAGACAGTCTAAATAATAGTTGATGTGTTTCTGCAAAAGCAATTATTTGTTGTAGAATTTCTTCAGGCTTTTCTTTTGGTAAAAAAGCTTTTTTTGGTTCAAAAATAATTTCTTTGATTTTAAGAGCATTATCTGAAAGCAAATGATTTTCAATAACGCTTAAAAATTCCAACCGATCAAATTTAATGATGTAAGTTAAGTTAGAGCTGTATTCTTTTTTTGTGTTAGCTATTTCGGTTGTCAATTTTTTGAGTTTTGAGCTTTGGAATTTTTTGATTTCTTCACTTAAGGCTAAACCAAATTCTTTTTTAATGGCTTTTAATCTGCTTTTGGGAATAAACCAATCAACTTCGCCTGTTATATGCAATTGGTTTTCAATTTGATAGTCACCAAAAACTTTAAATAGTTCTATTAAATCATTTTCTAGATGTGATTTTTCATTTGGACGATTAACTTGCTCAATAAAAGTTGATTGATAAAGAGTAATTGCGCCTAATTTGGCAGTAAACAAGATAGTTAATTGTTGCTCTTGGTCGGATAATAAATCAATAGACAGATTGATATAATTAAATTCTCGTAATCTTTCTGGTATATGCAAAAGCGATTCGGTATATCGTTTTAATTCATTTGATCTTACTTTAAAAATTTGGTCATCGATTTTTATTTGCGGTGCATTATTTGGCAAAGTAATTGTAACCGTTTTGCCATTTGAAGCGTTGGTGACTGGTCTGCCATTTACCTCCATATTTAATAAGGGAAATTGATAATCATGATTTTTGTATCGTAGTTGGGCGTCGCTTAATTGTGATTTTGATATTTCGCCGTGTTGAGGTTTAGAGTGATAAACGCGTTCTGGCTTTTCTATTTTCAACCCATCATGGATTTCTAGCATTTCAGATGTTATAAAAGTTATTTTATTTCCTTTGACAGAAGTAATTGTGCCAACTGGAATGCCTTTGTGTGTTGGGTTATTCAGGTCTATTACATTTTCGTCATAGCGACCATTAACAAAAAGAGAAGTGGTATTACGCTGAAAACTAAATTGGCCATCTTTGAAAAAATCTCTTTTTGTATTTTCATTTTCGCCAAAAATTTTATGTAAGGCATTTTTGTATAAACCGATGCTACTGGCAACATATTGAGAATCTTTCATGCGGCCTTCGATTTTAATTGTGTTAATGCCTGTATTTACAATAGACTCTATATCATTTATAGTGCTTAGGTCTTTCATGCTAAATAAAAACCCATGGCCAGGTTCGTTTAATATCTTGTAAGGTTTGCGACAAGTGTATGCACATTCACCTCGGTTACCACTACGCGCATCTTCTGCACCAGAAAAAAAACAAAGCCCACTGTAGCTATAACATAGTGAACCATGACAAAAAACCTCTAGCTCTATAGAAGAAGGTGTTTTGTTGCGAATATTTAAGATTTCGCGAGCCGTTAATTCTCTTGCTAGCACAACCTGTTGAAACCCTAATTTGCCTGCCGTAATTACACCTTCTAAATTATGAATGGCTAGTTGTGTTGATGCATGCATTCTTAATGAGGGAAATTCTTGTCGAATGTATCGTGCTAAACCGATATCTTGGATAATCACAGCATGAATGCCAAGCCATTCTAATTCAATTAATGTTGAGGTGATTAAAGGTAGCTCTTGCTCTTTTAAAACAATATTTAAAGTTACTAATATTTTTACATTTTTACTTCTCGCTAATGGCATTAAAGATTGTAATTCTTTTATCGAAAAATTGTCGGCACGACCTCTGGCGTTAAAATCTTTTAAGCCAAGATAAATTGCATCTGCACCAGCATTTATGGCTGTTATGAATTGTTCGCGACCACCTGCGGGGGCCAATATCATGGGGCGTTTGTTTAGAGTTTTCATGGAATTATTGATATGATATTCAGTTGATACCGTTATTTATTTATTTGTAATTTCTTTAAACTTGACTACTGATTTTGCCATGCCCATTTGCAAACATTTAAAACTGAATTGTTCGTTGCATTTTATAGGTAATCTTCCAAAAGTTTCAAATTTTGTCTATTTATTTTATGAAATTATCAAAATTTAATCGTATTATAAAAGGAAGGCTGTTTCACGAACAAATTTTAAATTTTACTGTTGAGTTTAGAGATACCTGAGATTAAAGCGATTCCTTTAAATTAGGCAATATTTGTTGTGTATTTATTGGCAAATCTTTGTCGGTTTACTAGAATTCAAGGCTGGCTTATTTGGGAGATTAAAATGAAAATTATTTGTCAAAATGTTTATTGGTTTCAAGGTTACCCAGCAGAAGTAAATCGTGAAGTAATTAATAGCAAAGCATACGAGGCATTAATTAAAATTTATCAAAATATACAGTCTGATATTATTTTGCTTCAAGAAATTCAAAGTGAAAAAGTAGCTCAGCAAATTGCTAGAGATTTAAATATGAATTATTTTTATAATGCAGGTGAAGAAATTCATCATTATGGTGGTGTTGTCTTATATGCGCCCCATTTATCTGTTGAGCAAATTTCTAATAAATTTGAAGAGCAATTTCAAAGAGTTTATCAAATAGTTAAAGTAAAATTTCAAAATTCAAGTATTACATTATGCAATGTTCATTTGCCTTCCGATGCTCAATTATCGGCTGAGATGGCAGAAAAAAAACGAAAAGTTGAAATGTCTTTACTTGTTGGTTTAAACCCCGATTTGATTTGTGGTGATTTTAATGAAAATGAAGGCAAGAGTAGACAATTGTTTGATTTGTTAGAAAGTCAAAATTATTATGATGCAATTGTTCATAATAATCAAACTAATAAAGCGTCTAAAATTAAAGATAAAAGAGGTGATTTTATTTTTGTAAAAGATGGGTTGAAAAATAATGTCGATTTTTTTTATACTGTAGATTTGAAACAATATAAAATAGATAACAACCACGAATATTTTTTAAGTGATCATTTTCCTTTAGTGATGAATTTAAAGTAATTTTAAAAATATTTACATTCATTTTGTTGATTTCATTTTTTGTTTTTCCGAAATAAAATGACCTAGTTTTTGATTTCTAGTAGCAAACTAATGTTTCATTATAGGAGTTTTTAATTTTTATTAGTAATTTTATTGATTTTATGGAGACACTTGATTAATTATACTTGCGATAAGCTGGTTGAAATGTATTAAATTAACTATTGGAGTATTCAGCTATGAAGACTATTTGGTTTCTGTTATCTGCATTTTTATTGTATATTTCGGCATATTCTCAAAACCAAATCCCTGATAAAATCACTTCTGATTTAGTTTTGAAGCCACAAGCAAAACCCTATACATCAACTGGTTTTACCCTTGAAAAAGGTGCTACTTTAACCATATTGCCGGGTGTTAAAATAACGATGTCTTTGCCAAAAGATGTTCAAAGTTTTCAAGTTGCTTATGCACGCCCTAATATAAATATAAATGGCACTCTAGTTATCGGTACAAAAGGTGGGGCAAAATCAGCCCCAGTAGTTTTGGAAGGGTCGCCTCCGAGAATTACTTTTAATGATGCTAAACTTGAAGTAAATAATTGTAATATTTTGGCTTCAAAGTATGAATTTAAAGGTGAAAATAACGGAACCTTTATCAATGTAAACTTTTTTATAGAACATTCACCAGTTCTTTCTGTTAAATCCTCTGTTTTTACAGTTACTGTGCCAAAAGCCGGTAGTTTGTCTTTTTTAGATTGTTTAATTGATGATCAAGGTATCGCTGTTAATTCAGATGATTTTCCAAATGATATTGATCGTTTGAATTTCACAAAATGTGCTTTTACTTCTAAAATTAAAAAAGGTAAATTTAGTCAGCATTTTATGCCAATCACTATGTTTGCTTATGGGAATAAGTGTGACTGTCATGTTGAGATTTCTTTTAAAGCATTTAATTGGCCATTAAAAAAAGCAATTGCCACGGAATGGTTTATTAGTGATGAAAGAGCTAGAAAAACTACAGCTGATTCCGCAAAATCATTAAATGGCTTTTCATTAAAGTTAGCAACCAAGCCTTTAACACAATTTAAACAAGAGGTAGCCCCGCCAGTAAAAGAAGACAAAAAGTAAGCTTAAATATTTCGTATTATTAGTTTAGATATTTTTATATATTACAAGAAAAGCTTCTTTTTCTTGTAAGCAAGTATCGTATTGTTTTTATTTAAGACAGAATTGAGTCAGTTTATTGTCAAGAAAGCCAAAATTTTCATATTCATACATGCTTTTTAAAAATTGAGTAGGATTCTCAAAAGAAAGGATGGTTTTTCAAACCAAAATAATGTAAGCCATTGTAACCTCAATAATCGGGAGGATTTCAAATGAAAACAACTCTTCGACAAAATTCCTTTTCGATTATCGAACTTCTTACAGTTGTTTTTATAATATTATTGTTAATGTCTCTATTAACACCAATGTTTTCAAATTTAAAAATGAATGCTCGCACCTCCGTTTGCAAAAATCAATTGCGACAAATGGGTTCATTAATGACATCCTATCAAACAGACCATAATGGTTATTTGCCATTTTCAAGTGCAAGTGATATTCCTTTGCCCTCTACAGGAAACAATTCATTTTATTCTTTTTGGAATGGTCACTTATTACCGTACTTTGATGTTAATTTGCCTGATCGATATAATCGTTATGCTATGGTGACAAAAGTGGGTACTACTCGATATTTAGCATCTCAGCTTGGTGGCCCAAGAAATGGTGCACCGCAAAATGTTTTAGCAAAAGGTTGGGTGGTTGTAGATGATGCTTATACGAAGGGTGGTTATCAAGATCTCAGGTCTTTTATTTGTCCTGAAATTCATCAGAATACATTCGATGTATCTGCATCTATAAAATATAATGGAATAAAAATCCCACGCATTTCACAATTGTGCAATTCTGGCTTTCAGGATGCTGCTGGTTTTGATTACGGTATGTCTGGTGGAGTTCCAACAACTTATATTGCTAATCAAGTTTTATTTGGTTTTGGAGCGGCCAATAGTATGCGAATAAATCAAACTACGCAAGTTTCCGAAAAAGCATTTTTACTTGAGGGAGGGGTCGCAGATATTTTTGGGCCTGGTAGCAATGGAGCATTAGCACCACCGTATTTTATGGAAAATACCTATTCGCCCTATATTGGTGGTGCATTAATAGCAAGATTTGCGAAATCAGATGTTGGGGTGCATAAATTAAGTTTTGTTCATGATAATTATGATACATTTTGGGTTATGAGCTCAAAGTGGTGGACATATTATTTCCCTAGTTATTCAGGGGATGAAGGTTGGAAGGCTGATATTGCCAACAAATTTAATATACAATTTGCTGGTAAGGCGAGTATGGTATTAGGTTCAAGTGCATGGTCTTACGATACTTCTATCGGTTATGATATTGTTAGTTATGTCAACCCATATTTGAATTCTGTTTCTATAGATGGCGGTACAATATTTGATAATTTTTTTAAGGCAAACCCGACGCATGTGCCCCTTAAGAGTTTTGAAGCATTTGTTGATGAGCCGAATGACTATAAATATTTGGTTGGTGATATGAATGTATTATTTGGTGATGGCTCTGTACTAAAAAAAGATGCCGCTTGGTTATGTAATAATCGACTTAAAATGACTTCAAATAGTAACTAAAATGTTACTTCTAAGATCGGTACTTTGTTCTTTGTAAATTCTAATGTGATAGATATATATGCTGGCTTAACTTGGTAAATTTAGTTTGGCTTGGTAAATATCAGAAAGATATCAAATCAAGAAAGGCTTTATATGATAATAATCATTCAGAAATTAATTTTATTATTTTGTGGAATATTAACTTTTCATTTTTCTTCAGGAACTTTATTCGCAGACGAGTCAGCAAAAGAAGTGGCGACCATAGTGCAAACTGAAGCCAAAGTTGAAAAAGGTTTATGTTTGGTGATTGACATTAAAGATGGAAAATTAGTTGCGGAAGTTGCTAAGGTCAGCCAAATGTATGTTCAAGGTTGTAGTTGGGATTCTAAAAATATTCAACCTAGTCGTCAAACATTAAAAAAGGAAAACACATTAGAACGCTCATCTATTATTTTTATTGAATCTGATTTTTTACCTTATGCCGATAACTTAATTAATGTTGTGGTATGTTCAAATTATGGAGATAAAAAAATATCAATTGAGGAAATTTTACGCGTAATGACTCCAAATGCGGTTTGTGTATTGGGTAATGATAATAAGCCAGAAGCTATTGTTGGCGTAGAAAAGCAATTAAAGGAAGCAGGTGTAAAAAACATTAAATCTTTGTCTCGTAAGGGTTGGCTAAGTTTTGTAAAACCAGAGAACCTAGACTTTGATACATGGCCTCATAATAGTGGAGGTGCTGATTTGAGTTTAGTAAATAACGACAAAGTAGTAGGCCCATGGGAAGAATTGCGTTGGATAGGCGAGCCTCGTTGGGGTGCATTAGCGGGAACTTATTCTGGTCGTGTGACTTGTGGTGGTAGAATTTATTATGTAGAAAGCAGGTCTGATAATCATTGGTGGGTTTCGCGCGATGCTTATAATGGAACAGAATTATGGCGTGTGCCTATTGAGGGTAAGGGGTGGGTGCCATTGTGGGGGCCAGGCAATAGTCTAGCCTGCGACGAAAACTGGACTTTTGCTAGTCATAAAAATGTATTAACTGCAAGGGATGGTAAAACTGGAAAAATAGTTAATGAATATGCACCTGGTATTGAAGCAAGAAATGTTTCTTCATACGAAAGATTCCTCTTAGTAAGTGATGTAGCAAAGAATATTGTAAAAAATGGTACGGCTGTTGCAATGAATAAAGATTCAGGAAGCGTTTTATGGAAACGAACAACAGTAGCTCAGCCACCTATAGTAGATGGAATTGCCTTTGTTGTAACAGATAAGGAATTAGAAGCAGTTGAATTGAGCAGTGGTAAATCTATATGGAAAACTAATATTCCAGTAAGTGAAGGGGATAAAAAAATATTTTGCAAAGAAAATGTTGTTTATGTTCAATATTTGCCTCCTTGGAAACCTGTTACTTTATTAGCTGTATTTGATGCTAAAGCAGGTGGATTATTGTGGTCAATGGAGAATCCAGCTGGAAATTTTGCTAGGGTTCCTTTTAAAGATGGATTGTGTTTATTGGATTCAGGTAAAGATAAGGTTAGCATGGTTGTTGACCCTTTAACAGGGAAAAAAATAAAAGAGTTTATATTAAAAGGCATTAATGGTAAATGTTATGCGCCTACTTCCAGTGCAAATTATATTCTATTTAGCAGTAGCAGTTTTTTTAATGTAAAAGCTAGTGAAGAAAAAACTTTAACGACGGTTAGGTCGCCTTGTTTTTTAGGTCATTTGCCAGCAAACGGCTTAACCTACTTTTTGCCTCATCATTGTGATTGTTCGGTAACTTTAAGAGGGTTTGTGGCCATGTCGGGTGCGGGTCAAAGGAAATGGCTTGTTGAAAAAGATGGTGCAACGAAGTTATTTTCTAGTGAAAGCCCATCAACTCAAATTCCTGAAAATTCAGAAGATTGGTCAATGTATCGAAAAGATACCATTCGATCAAATTTCACACCTACAAAAGTATCTGATAAACCAAAAATAGTTTGGTCTGAAAAAATCGGTATCAATCGGTTGACTCAGGCTGTGTCAGCTTATGGCATGGTATATGTTGCAAACCCAGAATCGGGTAGAGTTTTTTGTTTAGATGCAAAAACTGGTAAAGAAAAATGGTCATTTATAGCTGAAGGTCGAGTAGATTTTTCACCTGCCTTACATTTGGGAATGTGTTATTTTAGTACGAATAATGGTTTTGTTTATTGTTTAGATGCATTAACAGGCAAAACAATTTGGCATTTACGAGCTGCACCAGCGGAAAAATATATAGCAGAAGAAGGCAAGTTTGCTTCTTCATGGCCAGTCATTGGTGGGGTGCTTCCGATGAAGGGGAATATCTATTTTAATTGTGGTCGTTCACAGGGGGTAGATGGTGGTATGTGGATTTTTTCTGTAGAAGCAACAACGGGTAAAATCAATTGGCGTGTACGAGGTGGTTCCTCTGGTGATGTTTGTTTGAGTGATGGAGTGGATTTGTATTTAACAAAAAATTCTTTCAATATAAACAATGGGGCATTGTTATTTGGTGGCAAGGCTTATTCTTCAAAAGGATTGCTACGAACAACTGCTTACTTAACTCCCGTTTCTGTTACGGACTATATGGCTTGTGTGGAACCATCATTATCGAGTGAAAAGCATATTGAGTTAACAGATGGAATTACGACTGGCGAAAATATATCCTTTAATGATAGAATAGGCGTTGCCGCTTGGCGTTATCGTTTTGGAGTTGGGGCAGATTTGATGAAAAAGGATAAACCAAACCAGAGGTTTCTATATGCAAAAGAAGTTGGCGGTGCTATAAGATGGCGAATGGATGAAGGAGTTAATCTTCAAATGATGGGTTTAGTTATGGCAAATGATAATGTCTTTATGGCAGGCGTACCAACTTCCAAAAATCAAACTGACAAAAGTGAATTGTGGGTAGTTTCAGTAGCAGATGGGAAGAAATTATTTTCGTTAACACTAGAGAATAAGCCTACTTATGATGGTTTATCGGCTGCCAATGGTAAATTGTATTTGAGTACAGAAGATGGAAATTTGATTTGTTTTGGAGAGTAATATTTTTTTATGTTTTCACAATGTTTATAAGAAAGTGTGTTCACCAAATAAAATGATTAATAAGAAAGGTTGTGTATGAAATCAAAAAATACAAGAGTCTTATTCCTGATTTTGATATTGTCTTTTTTTTCTTCGGTTGTTTTATTTGCAAATGACCCAGCTAAAGGAATATCAGTCTTAGTTAAAGCTGAAGCCAAGGTTGATAAAGGTCTTTGTTTGGTGGTCGATATTAAGGATGGAATATTAGTTTCTGAAATTGCTAAGGCAAGTCAATTGTTCGTTCAAGGATGCAGTTGGGATTCTAAAAATATTCAGCCTAGTCGGCAAACATTAAAAGCAGAAAATCTTTTAGAGCGTACTTCTATTATTTTTATCGAATCAGAATTTTTGCCTTATGCCGATAACTTAATTAATATTATCGTTTGCTCTAATTTCGGAGAAAAAAAAATATCCATAGAAGAAATTTTGCGAGTTATGACGCCTAATGGAGTATGTGTATTGGGTAATGATAACAAGCCAGATGCTATTGTTGGCGTTGAAAAGCAACTAAATTTAGCAGGTGTGAAAAACATTAAGGCCTTGGCTCGTAAGGGATGGCTTAGTTTTGTAAAACCAGAAAACCCAGATTTTGATACTTGGTCTCATAACAAAGGTGGTGCTGATTTAAGTTTAGTTAATGAAGATAAAGTAGCTGGGCCATGGGAAGAATTGCGGTGGGTAGGTGACCCTCGTTGGGGGGCATTAGCACAGACTTATTCAGGTCGAGTTACTAGTGGCGGAAGAATTTATTATGTGGAAGCAAGATCTGATAATCATTGGTGGGTTGCGCGTGATGCTTATAATGGAACAGAATTATGGCGAGTGCCAATTGAAGGTAAAGGTTGGGTTCCACTGCATGGCCCGGGAAATAGTTTGGCTTGTGATGAAAATTGGACTTATGCCAGCCATAAAAATGTATTAATCGCAAGAGATGGTAATACTGGAAAAATAGTGAAAGAATATGCCCCTGGTATTGACTCCAGAAATGTTTCAGTATTAGAAAAAATATTGTTGGTAAGTGATGTTGCCAAAATAATTAAAAAAACTGGCACAGTTGTGGCGATGAATAAAGAAACAGGAAACATTTTATGGAAGAGACCAACCGTTGCTCAACCACCTGCTTTTGAAGGGGTTGTTTTTGTAATCACTGATAAAGAATTAGAAGGGGTTGAAATTAGCAGTGGCAAATCGATTTGGAAGATAGTCATTCCTGCTAGTGAAGCTGAAAAAAAAATATTTTGTAAGGGAAATATTGTCTATGTTCAATATTTACCACCTTATAAACCAGTTTCTTCCTTAGCAGTGTATGATGGAAAAAATGGTAAATTATTGTGGTCGTTAGATAATCCAATGGGTAATTTTGCGCGTCTTGCTTTTAAAGATGCTTTTTGTTTATTAGATTCAGGTAAGGATAAAAAAAGCCAAATTGTTGACCCTTTGACAGGTAAAAAATTAAAGGAATTTGTTTTAACAGGAATTAATGGTAAATGTTATGGCCCTACAGGCAGTGGAAATTATTTAATGTATAGCAATTGTAGTTTTTTTAATGTAAATACATGTGAAGAAAAAACTTTAGCGACAGTTAGATCTCCGTGTTTTTTAGGGCATTTACCTGCAAATGGTTTGACTTATTTTTTACCCCATCATTGTGATTGTGCTGTTACTTTAAGGGGCTTTTTGGCGATGTCTGGTGCTGGTCAAAGAAAATGGTTTACAGAAAAAGATGGAGCAACGAAATTGTTCTCTATTGAAAGTCCATCCACTCAAATTCCAGAAAAACCAGATGATTGGGTGATGTATCGTAATAATACAATTCGATCTAATTTCTCAACAACTAAAGTCTCGGCAAAACCAAAATTGATTTGGTCTGAAAAACTTGGTAATAACCGTTTGACACAAGCTGTTTCTGCCTATGGAATGGTATATGTGGCAAATTCTGAAGCGGGGCGTGTAATTGGGGTAGATGCTAAAACGGGTAAGGAAAAATGGTCTTATATATCGGAAGGTAGAGTTGATTTTGCGCCTGCGTTACATTTAGGCATGTGTTACTTTAGTACGAATAATGGTTTTGTTTATTGTTTAGATGCTTTAACAGGTAAAGAAATTTGGTATTTACGAGCTGCACCGGTGGAAAAATATATTGCCGAAGAAGGTAAATTTGCTTCTTCTTGGCCTGTCGTTGGTGGTGTGATGCCAATGAAAGGGAATATTTATTTTAGTTGCGGTCGTTCACAAGTAGTGGATGGTGGTATGTGGATTTTTTCAGTGGAAGCAAAAACGGGAAAAATTAATTGGCGCGTAAGAGGTGGGTCATCTGGCGATATGTGTTTAAGCGATGGAATTGATTTATTTTTAACGAAAAAATCATATAATTTATCTACTGGTGCTTTGTTATTAGGAGGTAAAGCATTTCATTCTAAAGGTTTACTTCGAACAACTTCTTATTTATCCCCTGTATCCGTTGCCGATTATATGGCATGCGTTGAGCCAGCATTATCCAGTAAAAAGCATGTTGAATTAACAGATGGAATTACAACTGGAGAAAACATTTCTTTTAATGATAAATTAGGTGTAGGTGCTTGGCGATATCGCTTTGGGGTTGGGCCAGATTTGATGAAAAAGGAAAAGGCGGAACAGCGTTTTCTTTACGCCAAAGAAAAAGGTGGAGGGATAAAATGGCAAATCGATGAAGGTATTAATCTTCAAATGTTGGGGTTAGTGATGACTAATGAAAATATTTTTATGGCTGGCGTTCCGACTGCCAAAGATAAGACCCAAAAAAGTGAATTGTGGGTTGTTTCCATTGAGGACGGTAAAAAAACATTTTCAATACCACTTGACAATGAGCCTTCCTATGATGGGCTTTCTGCTGCAAATGGCAGATTGTACATGAGTACGGAAAATGGGAGTTTAGTTTGTTTTGGTGAATAAAAAAACAAGGGGGTACTTTTTGGGTACCCCCCTGGTATTTTAAACTTATTGATACTTAATTTCTATATTATTGTTATTAGCAGTAACATTTAAAGTGCTACCTGGTGGAATTTCACCTTTGATAATCAATTGTGCCAATTTGTTTTGCAATCTATTTTCAACGACTCTCTTTAGTGGTCTTGCCCCATATCTTGGGTCATAACCTTCAAATATAAGTAGTTCGATTGCTTTTTCATCAACATGAATTGTCAATTGATGATCTGCTAAGCGATTTTGAATTTTTTGAATCAAAATGAGTATGATTTGGCGAAGTTGATCTTTTTCAAGACGATCAAAAACTACGGTATCATCTAAACGATTTAAAAATTCAGGTTTAAAGGCACTTTGCAATATCGGTTTTAAAGTTGTTTCTAATAAATCTTGTACATCGCTATTGCTTGGTGCATTTAATATAAATTCACTTCCTAGATTAGAGGTCATAATGATTAAGGTGTTTTTAAAGTCAACAACGCGACCTTGCCCATCTGTTAGTCTTCCATCATCTAGCACTTGAAGTAATACATTTAATACATCAGGATGCGCTTTTTCAATTTCGTCTAATAACACAACTGAAAATGGCTTTCTTCTAACCTTTTCAGTAAGTTGACCACCTTCATCATAACCGACATATCCTGGGGGAGCGCCGATCAATCTTGAGACGGAATGTTTTTCCATATATTCACTCATATCGATGCGAACAATGTTATCTTCTGAGTCAAATAAAGTGGAGGCAATTGTTTTGGCCATTTCTGTTTTTCCAACACCAGTAGGGCCTAAAAATAAAAAGGAGCCGATTGGTCGTCCTGGTTCTTTTAAACCGGCGCGCGATCTTAAAATTGCGTTAGCAACCACTTCGATTGCTTTATCTTGACCGATGACTCGTTTGTGTAAATAATCAGCCAAGTGAAGCAATTTTTCTCTTTCAGAACTTACCAACTTATCTACAGGAATTCCTGTCCATCGAGAAATCACTTGGGCGATATCATCTTCAAGCACTTCTTCTCTTACTAATCTTTGTGCTGAATTTTCTTTAAGCTCTGTTTTCATGGCTTCTTCTAATTGTTTTTCAAGATTTGGTAACTTGCCATGTTTTAATTCGGCTGCCCGATTCAAATCATATTCGCGAGTTGCTTTTTCAATTTGTGCTTTTACTATTTCAATACTTTCTCTTAATACTCTTGTTTCATCTAAAGATTTTTTTTCTTGATCCCACTTTAATTGCAAAGTATTTTTCTCAGCTTTTAATTCTGATAATTCTTTTTGTAAAAGCTCTAGTCGTTTAATCGATGCATTATCTTTTTCTTTTTTCAATGCTTCTCGTTCAATTTCTAGTTGAGTGATTTTTCTGCTTAAAAGATCTAAACTAGAAGGCATGGAATCAATATCAGTGCGAACACTAGAGCCTGCTTCATCAATTAAATCAATAGCTTTGTCGGGCAAAAAACGATCGCTTATGTAGCGGTCAGATAATTTAGCTGCTGCAACAATAGCGGAATCACTAATTCTGATGCCATGGTGGATTTCGTATTTTTCCTTTAAACCTCTTAATATCGAGATGGTATCTTCAAGAGTTGGTTCATTTACCATTACAGGTTGAAATCTTCTTTCTAAGGCCGAATCTTTTTCGATGTATTTGCGATATTCATTGAGAGTTGTTGCCCCTATACAATGCAATTGACCTCTAGCAAGTAATGGCTTTAAGAGATTTCCGGCATCCATTGCCCCTTCGCTTTTACCCGCGCCAACAATCAAATGGATTTCATCTATAAAAAGAATGATTTTACCCTCAGATTCTTGTACTTCTTTTAAAACAGCTTTTAGGCGTTCTTCAAATTCTCCGCGATATTTTGCACCTGCCACTAATGCGCCCATATCAAGTGCGAAGACATCTTTATTTTTTAGACCTTCTGGAACATCTCCTTGTACAATTCTTTGTGCTAGCCCTTCCGCAATAGCGGTTTTGCCGACTCCTGGTTCGCCTATTAAAACCGGATTATTTTTTGTTCTTCGCGACAATACTCGAATTACTCTTCGAATTTCTTCGTCACGACCAATAACGGGGTCTAGCTTGTTTTGCGAAGCAAGTTTTACTAAATTTTGACCGTATTTTTCAAGTACATTGTATGTGGCTTCTGGGTCTTGAGTCGTTACTTTTTGGTTGCCACGGATTTGCTTTAAAACTTCTTGGAAATTAGATTTTTTAATGCCAGCACTGTCAATTATTTTGCCTATTGGTAAATCAAACATTGCTAAGAATAAATGTTCTACGCTAACGAATTCATCGCCCATAGCTTTTGATTCTTTTTTGGCTTGTGGGTACAACTGATTTAGCTCACTGGAACTGTACACTTGGTTAGAACCAGATACTTCTGGATAGCGATTCAACTCATCTTTCGTTTTTTGAGTTAATTTTTGAAATGCGTCATTACTAATGCGACTGAGTACTAATGGAATAGTTCCTTCGGCGTCATTTAAAAGTGCCATCAAAATATGGGCTGGTTTTAGTTCTTGATGACCTTTTTCTTGAGCGATGGATTGTCCGTTTTGAAAAGCTTCCTGGCTTTTTATTGTTAGGTCTTTCATGGTTTGCTCCTTTGAATAGGGTTAATGCTATACAAAAGCAAGAAGTATGCCGTATTGAAAATTATTTTTAAGTCTTTAATTTACAAATATTTATGGAAATTATTTGAATAGTTGTTTCTTTTTGTTGTTGTCAAAAAGACAATTTAATTGTCACAATAAACCAATTGTCATTTTAACTCTTTTTTAACGATTAGATTAACCAATTTATGAACAATGGGTGAGACGATAAGAATGGTGGGTAGGGCAACTAGAAAGGCAAAAGCCCATGCTTTTAGCCAAATGAGAAGTATGTTTTTCACAAGCCCGACATTGAATAGGCTAATGACAAATGACATAATACAAGACATGAGTAGCGATATGAAGAATGAAAAAACATATTTTTGGTATTTTGGGTCAATCATAAAAAGTATAAATAAGAAAAGGTTAAGCAAACGAGAGGGCGGTAGTTTATTTTTAAAAACATAGCTTGGGGCGTGGTTTTTCTAATATTAAATTATTCGGGCAAACTTTCTGCTTCTGTAATTTCAGCTGTGACACCGCCATCAGAAATTAATTGAGTGGTTTCAGGCGGTACTCTTGTTGACATAACGGCTTCGCCATGAACTCTGTCATTCAAGTATTCTTTTTCAAACTCAACTTTGCCATCTATTAAGTAATAGGTTTCAGTGCCAGTACCAGCCCGAAACACATCATAGACGACCTTGCCTGAGTCTTTATGAGAAACAATTCGATAGATAGCCATATTTTTCTTACGGCGTACAGTTACTCCATCATCGAAATATTCGAATTCTGTAAATGTTAGAATTGTTGCTTTTTTGTGGGCAAATACGGGGGCTTCGTTGGAGTCATCGCGTTGTTTATAGTATCGTGTAACTAATTTAAGGTTCCCGTTGGTGTGGTATTCTTTGTAGATACCAGAAAGAAAACCATTCATGTAAGTGCATTCTAATTTTTTATTGCCGTTATCATGGTATTCGACATAGGGACCAACTTTTTTATCATCTTTAAATGTTGCTTCTTGTTTGACCTTACCATTTTCGTAGTATGTTTTAGCTTGGCCTTCGCGTTTACCGTCTACGAAATTTATCTCAGACTTAATTTGTGTTTTGGCTTCATCGTAATATGTTTTTTGTGTTTCTTGGGGAAATACCGAAAGGGAAAGAAAGGTAATAAGGAAAATACAGAAAAGTTTTTTTAACATTTTCGTTCTCTAAAGTTAATAGCTCATAAAGGCTGTCAATATACCCTAAGAGTACTAATTTAACAGTAGAATTTTGAGGGCATGTTTTGATTTGACAGTTAATAGTTTTCAATGCGAAAACTTAATTTGATTTAATTCGTGTTACTTTCCTGAGAACACTTCTGAATCTTTTATGAAATAACTTAATATCGTTGGTGCTAGTAAACAATAAAATCGTTTTTATGGAGGAATTTGAAATTGAATTATAAAACTCATTTTTATATTACTTACATCATGTTAGAATTCGATTTTTTTTTCAAAGTTTAGAGAGGTTATATGTCATCTGAAGATTTAATGTCGAAGTTAGTCACCTTGTGTAAAAAAAGAGGTTTTGTTTTTCAATCGAGTGAAATTTATGGTGGTTTGAAGTCTGCCTATGATTATGGGCCTTTGGGTTCAGAGTTAAAAAGAAATATTATGGCAGAATGGTGGCGAGCTATGGTTCACGAACGCGAAGACATGGTGGGTATAGATGCTTCTATTATGATGAAACAAGATGTTTGGCGTGCATCAGGGCATTTAGCTAATTTCTCTGACCCTTTGGTAGATTGTTTAGTTTGTAAAGAAAGATTTCGTGCTGACAAGGCACCGGTTGTCGAAATTGGTTCTGACGCAATTATTACACTTGCAGATAAAGGTGTTGCTAAAGTTGCTTTAGAAGCTCTAGAAAAATTAGGTCATAAATTAACACGCGATGGTAAACAAATCTTGGGTGCAAAGTCAGAGCGTAAGTATGTTTGCAAAAATTGTGGTAGCCCGTTTTTATCAGCCGAAAAAAGATTTAATTTGATGTTTAAAACTTCCATTGGTTCAGTTGATAATAAAAGCGATATCATTGACTTAATTCGCGAGAACAAAGATTGCAGCAAAGAAGAATTATTAAAAAAAGTGGAAGAATTAGAATCAAAATCGGCTGTTTATTTGCGGCCAGAAACAGCCCAAGCTATGTTTGTACAGTTTAATAATGTGCAAGCTTCAATGGGTTTGAAACTACCTTTTGGAATTGCTCAACAAGGTAAATCTTTTAGAAATGAAATTACGGTGGAGCATTTTATTTTTCGTAGTTGTGAATTTGAACAAATGGAAATGGAATATTTTTGCTACCCTGAACAATCAGAAGAGATGATGCATTATTGGAAGGAAGAGCGCTTAAACTGGTATATCAATCGACTAGGAATTAAAAAAGAAAAATTGCGTTTGCGTGCTCACGAAGCTGATGAATTAGCCCACTATTCAAATGGATGTTTTGATGTTGAATATCTTTACCCTTGGGGTTGGGATGAACTCGAAGGTATTGCAAGCCGAACCGATTACGATTTAAAACAACACGAAAAACATAGTGGTGTAAAAATGCGATATTTTGATCAAGACCGTATTAACCCTGAGACCGGTAAACCAGGGGTGCATTTAACACCTTATGTGATAGAGCCGGCAGCAGGGGCCACACGAACAACTTTGATGGTGTTGATTGATGCTTACGATGAAGAACCAGGTGTTGATGGTAAAGAAGGTCGTGTTGTATTGCGTCTTCACCCGCGTCTTGCGCCTTATAAGGTGGCTGTTTTTCCTTTGGTAAAAAAAGATGGAATGCCCGAAAAAGCGCGTGCCATTATTCAACAATTTACAGCTAAAGGAATTAATTGTAAATATGAAGAGCAGCATGCAATTGGTAAAAGATATCGCCGCCATGATGAAATTGGTACGCCATTTTGTTTGACTGTCGATACGCAAACTTTAGAAGATAATACGATTACGATTCGATATAGAGACGATATGCGTCAAGAAAGAATTAAAATTGAAGATGCTGTTTCTGTAATTTTGCAGAAACTAAGTAACTAATATACTACAAAGCTAACTCGTTATATGGGTTAGCTTTGTTTTAAATGGTCAACTAAATATGAAGTTTTTCGATATTGTCATTTATATTTTTTTGATACTTTTTGGCGTATCTATCGGGTGGTATCTTCGAGGAACGAATGCGAATCAAGAAAAACCTGAACCACAAAAAAGTGTCAAGGTAGAGGTCACAAAATCTAAGAAGAACCCACGAGCGAGCGACTATACCTCTGTTTCTGCCCCTGATACCTCTCACGATTTTGAACCAGTTAACAAAGTTGAAGCCCCAAAAAACGAAATATCTGACAATCGAGAAATAATTTCCAGTCATTCTGAAGTAGCAAATCGACAACAAAATAAAGTTGCTGAAACGCAGAGGTTATTGCTGTTAAATGATTTTGAAGGTGCGCTTTCTGTAATGGTTTCTTGTAAGGGCAATACAAGTGATGAATCAGCATTAGTAGAGAGCTCAACTTTAATTGCCAATTTTATGCACACCAAAATTTTAAATAAAGATCATGCGATTATTCTGCCGCAATTGGATAAAGCTCTATTTGCTAACTCAGGGTGGTGGCCATTAATCGCATTAAAGGGTAAGGCCTTGATTGCACTCGGTGACTTTGAAGAAGGTGCAAATAGCCTTTCCAAAGAAATGTTTTATTTAGTTCATGAAAAAGAAATAAAGGAACTAGAAACTTTAGTTCGTTTTTTAAGAAGCAAGCGAATTGAGCAATTGAAACAACAAAAATTATTTCATCGACTTATTGAGTATTATGAAGAGCTAATTATTGCAGATTCGGCTTATGCCTTATACTATTATGATTTAGGAAGATTATACGCTGAAAAATATGATTTCGACAGTGCGTTAATCATGTTAAAAATTATTATTACTGATGAAACTTATGGTGTCGAAGCGGAAGCGTTGATCGCCCAAATTGAGATAGCAAAAGAAGTAGAAGCGAACCGACTTGCTATCAAATTAGAAAACAGAAATTCTCTGCAAATACCAATCGTTCGCGTAAATGACCGAATTTTTATAAATGCCGTTTTAAATGGTAAAACTTCTAGTAAATTATTGGTTGATACTGGCGCTACTATATCTGTGATATCAGTTGCACATTCTGCTAAATTAGGCTATACCGCAAAGGAATTGACGGAGATGCGTTGGTTTCAAACGGCTGGAGGCAGGGTAAGAAAACCTGTTGTGCCCCTAACGCAATTGACTGTTGGTGAAATAACTATGCAAAACTTTTTAGTAGCCGTTAGTAAAGAAGTAGGTATTGATTATGATGGTATTCTTGGAATGAATTTTTTAGGTCGATTTAACTTTGAGATCAATTCAGATCGAAGTTTATTGATTCTAACATCTAAGTAATTCGATAATTTAGTCGAAATTAAAGATTTTTTCGTTTTATTTTTCCGATTCGTTTACTTTTATTTTGATTTCAAATGTTAATATTTTAATATGCCCTTTTTAAAATCAAAAGGAAGACTTTAAATTGAAACCGTGCCAATTCACTTTGCTATTATTTTCAGTTCTTATTTTATTTTCGGCGATATCTGCAAATGATTTTGAAGTAAATAAAAAAGTGATATTACAGGAAAATGACGATTTGCGTCCTTTAAAACCTTACATCAATGAATGCTGTAGAAATGTCGAGATAGATTTAGTCCCTTCTTCAGAGCGTAAATCAGGTCACTTGAATTCAGCTTTTCATAAAATAAATGATCAAGTACCAAAAGAAGGAAATCAACTTAAAGAAGGTGCTATTTTATCGGGATATGATTTAGTAGAAAAAAGCCCAATATCCAAAATTCGTGCAAGTCATAATGAATATAAATTCACTGAAAATGTACCGACTTACAGTCAATCTCAATTAATAGCTGTAAATAAGGAAGGTAAAGTAGTTGAAATGATTCCCAAAAGCAATGTTGTTTTTATTAGAAATATAGCAAAAGAAGAAGTTGTTAAAGCGCCAACAAGTCAACGAATTAATGGTGAAGGTAAATTTGGAAATCCATTATTAACAGAAATACCCCGTGAAGAAAAGCCATTAAGAGAAGGAACCCTTGCAAAAGGCTACGATCAAATTTTTTCTGCGAGTGATTTAGGTAGAATGTTGGCATTTACGGATCGTCCCTATGACAATATCCCAAAGGAAAGTGCTATGTCCAATCGTGATAAGGTGTTGGTGCCAGTGGGTACTGTACCTTCGATGGGTTTTGGATTTTTAGATTGTCGGTAATTTTCTATTGTAGAGCTTCCTATCTTTTTTAAAAGCAATTCTCAAAGTCAAAAACATGATTAATAGTTTATCGCTAAGTACAAGAGCAAGGAACAAAAAATTCAATAAAAGTAACTACTCAGGATGCTATTAAGTTGGTAGCCAGATTGGTTAAGCGTGGCACAGCCACGATCTGGTGTACCCAAAAAAATAACCTGAGTTACCAATAAAAAATATTTAGGTATAAATAAGAAAGAGGCAAATATGGGGCAGTTTAGAGTAGGGTTAACGGGGGCTGGCTTTATTGGTTTTCAACATGCGCAAAGCATCATTGATGGTAAGGTTCCAAATGCAGTTTTAGCAGGGGTTGTAGCTCGGTCTGAAAACACTAAAAAAAATGTTATAGAAAAGTTTGGTTCTAATATCAAAATTTTTAATAGCGATAATGAAATGTTTGCCTCCCAATTAATTGATGGTGTAATTATTGCAACCCCGCATTTTGCTCACCCTGAACAAGGCATGAATGCTTTTAAACACAACTTGCATGTATTAATGGAAAAACCAGTGGGTGTTTTTCCTGATAATGTTCGAGAATTAAATCAGGTTGCTAAAAACGCCAATAAGAAATTTGCACTAATGTTTAATTTGCGAGCCAAACCTTTATTTAGAAAAATTAAAAAATTATTGGATGAAAATGCAATTGGTCAATTGCGACGCGTTCATTGGAATATTACCGAAATGTATCGTTCGCAGGCTTATTATGATTCCAACGAATGGCGCGCCACTTGGCATGGAGAAGGGGGCGGAGTTTTGATCAATCAGGGGTCGCATTATCTTGATTTATTTCAATGGTTTTTTGGTAACCCTAAAAGTATAAAAGCAGAATGTCATATAGGGCGTTATCGAAACATAGAAGTTGAAGATGATGTGACAGCTTATTTTACACTAGCAAATGGTGCTGATGGAGTCATTCATTTATCTACAGGTGAAGTATGTGGGCTAAACAGACTTGAGGTAGTGGGCGATTCAGGTAAGATAGTTCAAGAAGGTTTAGAAATCACGCTTTTTAAGAGTGAATGTAGTGGAACAGAATTTAATAAAAAAAATACGGATGTATGGGCGATGCCTAGTTTTACTAAAGAAACCATAAAATTAGAAGACAATGCAAATAGCCACGCCGACATCATCAGCAATTGGGTTCAGAGTTGTATCAATGGAAGCGAGATAACTGTGCCGGGTATTGAAGGTTTAGAAAGTGTTTTGCTTGCCAATGCAATGTATTTATCTTCATGGAATAATACAACAATTAATTTTCCTTTTGCTGAAGATGAGTTTTGTAAAATATTAAAGTCTAAAATGAAAGTTGTCAAATAAGTCAAATGATTCTTTTGATGTAGTTAATCAGCGAGTTGTTAATCTGGCTAAACAAAAAAAATCGCTGCGTTACGCTTTGATTTTTGTGGCTTTTTGATACTTAGAATAGGTAGAAAAATTGGTAGATTTCAAACCGCTTTTCCTTCTCAATAATAAACATTTGCAAACCATTGTTCCTTCTTTGTTGCCACTTGCAAACTATTTAAAAGAAAAGGAAGAAATTATTAATATTCGATTGGCAGATGGTGACCATATCCAAGCAAAATGTAATTGGAACCAGAACATAAAAAAAGTCGCCATTTTAGTACATGGGTTAGAAGGTAGTAGTGATTCTCGCTACATGATTCAAGTAAGCCAAAAATTATTAAGCGAAGGTTTTTCTACCATTCGCATTAACTTAAGAAATTGTGGTGGCACAGAAAATCTTTCAAAATCGCTTTATAATGCAGGAATGAGTGCTGATTTAGATGCAGTGATTACTTATTTTAATGAAAAACATAAGATTGAAATTTCACTCGTTGGTTTTTCCTTAGGTGGTAATTTAGTGGGCAAATATGTTGGTGAAAAAGCAAGTAAGATTGCAGACAATATTAAACAAGCGGTTTTGATTTGCCCGCCTTTAGATCTTTACTCAACTATTTTACAATTTAAAAAAGGGTTGAATCAGTTCTATGATTCTCATTTTACTTATTTGTTAAAAGCTAAGTACAAAAAAAAATGCCTAAATCATCCTGATTTATATGACCCGTTATTATTATCCAAAATTAAAAACTTATATACTTTCGATGATTTAATTACGGCTCCGCATTTTTCTTTTAAAAATGGGCTTGCATATTATCAGTGGGCTTCCTGTCAGCAATATCTTAATTTGACTACAATTTCTATTACCATTCTGCAAGCACTTGATGACCCGATCATTGATGCTTCTGTTTGTGAAAAATTTCGGCAGAATGCCAACAAACACATCAAAGTTTTTACATATAAAAAGGGCGGTCATGTTGGTTTTTATGGTTTTGGCAATAATTGTTCTGTTGCGAGCCAATGGTTAGCTAACCAAATTTTTTTAATTTTGCAGAACGAAATGAGATAGTTTTGTAATAAAAACCACAATTGAATAAAACTAATAGAATTCTTAAAAAATGAAGCTGAGGCGATAGATTTTTCAGAGAACTTCTATATAATGCAAACCCTCAAATTTTTGACTAATAGAAAATATTATGACTGAATCCATTGTAGCCCGTAACATAGCGCCAAAGTTTAAAAATCGTTGTAGCATGCCAGCTAGAAAATTAGGTGAAACCTTAATTGATGAAAAAGGCGTAGAATTTTTAAACTTAGAAGGTAATCAATATAAATTTAAAGTACAAGATTATTATGGTGACCAAGTGCAAGTGCTATTGGAAGTGAGTGCTTCTCAAAAGGGGGAAATTGAAGATGTAAAGATGTATTGCACTTGTATAACAGATGCACAGAATGGTGCGCCAGATAAAGTGTGTAGTCATTTATGGGCAGCTATGGTATATTTTGATAAAAAAGATTTATTACAAGCTGAATTTAAGGAAATCAATTCGTCTCTTCACAGATTTCTTAAAGAATTATCTGAAAAAGCAAAAGTTAAAGTGGTGTATCGCGAAGAAAACGAAGAGAGTGCAGACCCGTATCCGTTTTATATTATTGAAGTTGATGCTAGTCAAAAGTATATGTGTCTTTCATTAGTTGAAAAAATTCTTAAGAGAAGTGGGGAGTGGGGTAAACCAAAGCCATTGCAAGATATCGATTTGCGACTTGCAAAAATTACCTACCCTGAAGATATTGATGCATTGCAAATGATTTTAACTTCCAGTGTACAGAATAATTTGAAAGGTTTTTCTTTTAAACATATTTATCAACATAAAGTGATTTCGGTTTTAGATGTTATTGAAAAGACAGGCCGTGCCTTTTACATATTAAAGGGGCAAGAAGAGCCAACGCCGCTTGTGATTGATTTTAAAGTGCCTTGGAAGTTATGTATGTATTTTGACAAGACTGATGATATTTATATATTGACTTTAATGGCAATTCGAGGGGATGAAATGTTGCCAATGACGGGAATAAAAACAGTTTTTGGTGAAGAGGAAGTTGCTTTTTTTGACAAGGGTTGTTTTTATAAATTTTCTAAAGGCACAGATCGCCGTTGGATAGATGCCAGTGTAAACAATGGAACCTGTCATTTTGATCAAACGGCATTTATTAGTTTGATGCGTGAAATTAAACAATATCAATTTACCCCAAGTTTTAAATTTTCTGAGAATATTGAAGTGAATTCAATAGATACAGAAAAATTGGTTCCCGTCTTACGACTACAATTTGATCAATTTATTGCTTGTCGACTTTCGTTTGAATACATGGATGGAGTTGAATTTACAGAGTTTGATGCTGCGTCTGATTATTATGATTGCGATAAAAACACTCATTTTCAACGAAATTTTATTCGCGAGAATGAAATTAGAGAAACTATGGAGAAGTTGGGTTTTGATTATAAAGGTGGTGTTTGGCGTGCACCAGCAGTTGACTTGCTAGATAAAGTGAATGAATTAATTGCATCGGGTTGGCGTATTTTAGGTAATCATGACAAGAAAGTTCAGCCGTTTACGAAATTTAGTTTAACGATTTCGTCTGGTATTGATTGGCTAAATCTAGAAGGTGGGTTGCAATTTGGTGAAAAAGTTATGACTTTGCCTGAGATTTTAAGAGCCTATGAAAACAAAGCAAATTTTGTCATTTTGGATGATGGAACTTTTGGTATGTTGCCTACGAAGTGGTTAGAATCCAACTACAAGGCTTTGGACTTTGGTCAATTAATTGAAAAAGAGAGCCGCATTCAATTTTCTAAAGCACATGCCTTGATGATTCAAGAAATGGCATCACAAGTGGAACATGTTTCTCAAGATCAAGCCTTTTTGGAAATCTGTAAAAATTTAGAGTCTTTTGCTGGTGTTGAAAATATTGAAGCGCCAAAAGCATTAAAAGGAACTTTACGGCCATACCAATTAGACGGATATCGTTGGATGAATTTCTTAAACGATTATGGTTTAGGTGGTTGTCTTGCTGATGACATGGGTTTAGGTAAAACGATCCAAATGATTGCGATGTTGTTAAATGAAAAAACGAAAAAAGAAATCAAAAAGCCTTCTTTAATCGTTGTACCGACTTCTATTGTATTTAACTGGTGCCGTGAGTTAGACCAATTTGGCCCATCCTTAAATTATGTTGCATACACTGGTATTGATCGTAAAGACAACTGGTCGGATTTTAAAAATGTAGATTTAATTTTGACAACATACGGAATTATGCGACGCGATTGTCTAGAGCTTGCTAATATTCCTTTTAATTATGTAATTCTCGATGAATCACAGGCTATAAAAAATGCAGATAGTCAAACCGCAAAATGTATAAAACTTCTTAATAGCACTCATAAAATTTCTATGACTGGTACACCTATAGAAAATAATATTGGTGAGTTATGGTCACAATTTGACTTTTTATTGCCTGGTTTTCTTGGTAATAGAGATCATTTTTTGAAAAATTTCCATAAGAAAAATATTGATGATCCTGATATTGATTTACGGCCTTTACGAGCTTTGATTAAACCATTTTTATTGCGTCGAACAAAAAATGAAGTGGTCAAAGACCTACCCGAAAAAGTTGAAACTGTTATTTATTGTGAAATGAAAGACAATCAAAAATCTAAATACAATGAATTAATGAATTTTTATCGTACTCAACTGTTAGAAGGGCCGAACAAAAATATTAAATCAGACAAAAATCATATTCAAATATTGCAGGCATTGATGTCACTAAGGCAAATTTGCTGTCACCCTGATTTAATGGCCAAAAAAGAAGCATCGTCTGAAACGGATTTTGCTGATTCTGGTAAATTGGAAACTTTAATGAGTATGTTGGAAGAAGTTTGTGCAGAAGGGCATAAAGCCTTAGTCTTTTCGCAATTTACAAGTATGTTAGCAATTATTCGTGCATGGTTAGATAAAGTAGGTATACCGTATTGCTACTTAGATGGTAGCACGCCAATGAATCACAGACAAAAACAAGTTGACCAATTTCAAAATGACCCCAATATTAAAATTTTCTTAATAAGCTTAAAAGCTGGTGGTGTAGGGTTGAATTTAACGGCAGCAGATTATGTCTTTATTTATGACCCATGGTGGAACCCTGCCGTTGAAGCCCAAGCAATTGATAGAACTCACAGAATAGGGCAAACGAAAAAGATTTTTTCTTATCGACTTATCACCAAAGATACAATCGAAGAAAAAGTTCAATTATTACAAAAATCAAAAAAGAAGCTGGCTAAAGATGTTATCGATGATGACGGCGATGGTGTACCAACAGCTATTACGAAAAAAGATTTGCAGAGCCTTTTTATGTTATAATGAAATTCCCCTGAATTGAATTAATATTTAGGGGAATGCATTCATTGTTCACAGCATTCAGAATATTCTAAATGAACCTTATACTTCCTGTTTTATAAATAATCAAACAAAATCTAAAAATTGTAAATAAATCTTTAAATTCAAGTGCTGTGTTGTCGATAATAAAGCAATATTCAACGAGCAAAGGTTACCATGATCACAGAAGAAGAACTAATATTTACTTTGGCTGAACTTAAAGGTAAACCAGCTGAAATGGTAAAATGCCTTTTTAAATACTTCCCAAGCGAAAAAGAATACACTCTGAAAGGGTATGTGCGATTACTAGAAGATGTTATGGCCGTTGATGAAAAAGCCATCGAAGTTGAAATCGAAAAATAACACCTCTACCTACAATAATAGCTAATTTGAATATTCACTTCTTAAGTTTTTAATTCGGGAAAAACTGCAAATTGCCATACATTATCGAAAATTGCAAAATCACTAAGCACCAGAAGTTTGCAAATAGACAATTAATAAGCTTTTTTCATATGGGTATTGCTCGTCATTTAGCCTCTATTGTATATAAACAAAATAAACATATAATACCAGATATAAAGCCAGATATACGCTGAATACGCCATTATAAATCTTCAATAGGAGTATTTCATGATTCAAAAGTTCCCGTTATCCATTTTATTGTTTATTTTGATATCTACTGGGTTTTCTCATATTTTAGCTCAAGACGAATTACTTGTTAAGCGCGAGAATATTTTTGCTTTTACGGAAGAGCCAACCATTACTAAAAAAGAAGAAAGTTTTCAAATTGATTTTGTTGTGAAAGCATTTTGCGATGTTGCAATTGCTATTGAAGATGAAAATGGAAATATATTAAGACATTTAGCCTACGGAGTTCTTGGGAAAAAAACGGCTAGCAATTTTCAAGCAGGGTCATTAAAGCAATCTGTTTTGTGGGATGGCAAAGATGACCGCGGGGAGTATATTAAGGATTTTAAATCTGCTTATGTTCGTGTTTCATTAGGTATGTCGCCGATTTTTGAAAAAAATTTATATTGGGAGCCTAAACGAAGACAAGGAAGGGAAGCGCCTATTATGCAATCCACTATGGAAGGTGTATATGTGTATGATGGTGGTAATGGTTTAGATTTTGTAAAACTTTATAGTCATAAAGGTGATTATATTCGAACGATTTATCCGTTTCCAGGTAACCAAATTCAAAATATTAAGGGTTTAAATCAACACACTTTCCCCGATGGTAAAACACTACCCATCAAGCCTACATTTTTGCAACAAACTTTTTTAACATCTGGTAATGATTATGGTTATAAGCGTGAAAAATATTATTTCCCTGAAGAAAGCTCTGCTTTTGGTTCTGGAAATCGAGGGCGTGAAGGCAATGCTTCAAGTATATTGGCTGTTGGTGGTGGAAAAATTGCACTTGGCATGAAATATTTATTTCGTTTTGCAACGGATGGTAGTTCAGGAGGCATGGATGTAGAAGGTCCACAAGTAGCCCTATTAGCCCTTGAAAATAATACAAAGGGTTCGCCTGTGGCGGCAATCGCACCAAGAAGTGGAGCACTCAGCCCTGACGGAAAAACTTTATATTTAACGGGCTATCATTATTGTCGTTATGGCAAGGCTTCTGCGGATTTGAGAACTTCTGGTGATTGGCACACTTTTCATTGTGTTTTAAAAATGGATTTAAATGGTACCGACAAGCCCGTTTTATTTGCTGGAAATTTAGAACTCGATAAATTTGGTAATGATGAAAAAAGTTTTTTTATACCCGCACATGTATGCACGGATAAAATGGGTCGAGTGTATGTTTCTGATTATATGAACGATAGAGTTCAAATTTTTTCTGCTGATGGCAAATTATTAAAAAGTTTAGCCGTCATTAGCCCATCACAAGTAAGTATCCATGAGAAGACTCAAGAAGTTTATGTGTTTTCTAGCCAGATTTATACAGAAGGTCGTGGGTTTGGTCAAACCAGAAAAACTCCATTTCAAACAAAGTTGACAATTTTTGAAGAGTTTTCAAAAGGTAATAAAAAACAAGAAATTGATCTGCCAGCGGAATACAACAATTATACAAAATCATTTAGTTATTATGGTAATTTAGGTTTTCCTTTAAGTGCGACGGTGGCAAGTACTGAAAATGAAACTTATATTTGGTTGGTTAGAGAATGGACAACTGCTAATGTTAATACTACGGCAAATGGAAATGATATTGAACCTACAAATATTAAAATTTTTACAATTGATAAAAACAAACTAGTCGAAAAAAGAAATTTCGAAAAAGAAGTAACTGATAAAAATATTATGGCTCACCCAGTTTCCCATGCGCGCCCCAGAATTTTTACAAACCCAAAAACTCAAAAATTATTTATTGCGGAAGGTAGGCATTGTTTTGAAGGAAAATCATTTAAAGAAATTAGAGAAATCGACCCAGTAACAGGTGCAGTGAAAAAGATTGATTTGCCATTTGATGCTGAAGATATGTGCTTTGACCAAAATGGTTTTGCCTATCTAAGAACTCTTGATCTTGTTGGGCGTTTTGATATTACTTCCGTACCATGGCGAGAAGTACCATGGGATTATGGTATTGAACACAATAAAGTGCACACAGGCACTTCTGATCGTCGTGAAGGTAAACTCATATCGGGCATTCCAATACCTGCTGGTGGTTTTTGGCATCAGGGGGGAATTTATGTAAATGCAAAAGGTAAATTGGTAGTGGGGTGTTTATCTCCAAGAAGTGGTGAAGATGAATTGAATCGTAGCTCGCACACAGTTTCATTTAAACCTGTGATGTTTCCTGGTAGATCTATTAGTGGTAGAGGTGGTATTGTGGCCGTTCATGTCTATGATCAAACAGGCAAGGTATTGTATGCTGATTTCGTGCCAGGTTTGGCTAATAATACTTATGGGATTGGTTTAGATAGTAATGATAATTTATATGTAATGTCTTCTGGCACCAGAATGTATGATGGCAAAAGATATTATAATCGAGAATCTGGTTCCGTGATGAAATTTAAGCCAAATACGGGTAAAATTTTAAGTTCAAATGAGGATGTACCCGTTACTTTAGCGAAAGCTGAATATCCGAAGGATAATTTTGCTATTACGGATGCGGCTTTTGGGAAAGCTTGGGTTGTCGGTGCAGAATGGTTTTTTGGTGGTGCTGGTTTTAGTGGTAAAAATTCAGGTGTGGGTTGTGCTTGTTGGAATGCAAGAATGGCGTTCGATTATTTTAATAGGTCATTTGTACCAGAAATTGACAGGTTTTCTGTAGCCGTATTAGATGAGGCTGGTAATCTTGTTCTTCGAATTGGCCAATTTGGCAACCCCGATAGTCAAGGTGCAAAAAGTTCTGTACCACTAGGTGGTGACGAAGTCGGGATAACCCATGGCGCTTATCTTGCAACCACGACAGATAGAAATTTATATATTGCAGACCCAGCGAATCAAAATATTGTTAGCGTTAAACTAAACTATGCCGTGAATCATAAACAAAAGTTACCGTAAAAGTTTAATTGGTGGCGATTCATGAATCGCCATCACTGAGTAACTCAATTTTTTTCCTAAAAAATAGTGATTACTAAGAACTGCAAAAATGTGATACAATACCTGTCTTGTAAGGGCATACCCCTTGCGGGTGATACAAAAATGAAAACCACCTTGTAGAGGCGCACTGCCGTGCGACTCAGCAAGAAGAAAGAGTTGACCACTGAACAAAACTGAAATACACTGAAATGAAAATTAATCAGATTCATTTAATTCATTAGTTATAAATGCTCTTTGGTAATTACTCAGCGATTTTTTTTGGGTATTCAGATCGTTCTCGATCTGGTAGCAAGATTAAAATTGAAGATAGGCCAGATCGAGGACGATCTGGCTACCAATTTAATGCTTGGTGAGTTACGATCTTTGTTTTATTTTCAGTTTTTCTGTGCATTGTTGTTCGCTTCGTGTAGACAACCCTACGGGCCGACAGCTGCCCTAGGAGATATGCTTTCGATCTCAAATTCTTCATGAACAGTGGTTAAAGAAAAAAATCAAGTATAAATTAATGTGGACAGAGTGGGCATAAATATGACATAGGCATAAAACTCAATCAAAAACATTTTTTTGCTACTCTTTTAATTTACCAGGAACCCATTCTTTGCAAGTTGAATCATCTTTGCCTGTTTCTTCATTCTAGTCGTTATATCGCCTGCAAAAATGAATACATCTATAGAGCCGTTATAGTAAATTGAATGAAATATTAATGCATAAAGTCATAAGAATGAAAGTTAGATAATTACTTCCAATCTTGCGATTCTCGAGTGAAAAATTTGCATTATTAGAGTTTTTAGGTGTAATAGTTGTGGTGTCGTATTTATTCCATTACAATCTAAAAAAAACTTTCACTTCTGTTTGAACCTTATTAAAAGAACACCCATATAAACAATTATAAGGTCTTATGGATGGGTGCTACATCATCAATTCCCTTTTATTTTTTTAAAACCTAAACTCAGAATCGATTTGTGAAAATATTCTGTTTTCGTCAATATAAAATACAAATGTAATCGTAAGATTTTTTTCTTTTGCATCGCTTATTTTTATATATTTCTCTTTAGGCAGGTTGACTTTTTTGCCAAATAACTCACCTGGTTTAATATTAATATATTTTCTATCCTCTTTTCTTTTTCCACTTCTAGTGTGATAAGCGCTTGCACCACTCATCGTTCCATCCACTCTGTTATATGTCGTTATTCTTGCTGCGTTATCTGTAAAGGCGTCTTCACTAATTGCTACCTCATTTTCACTGATATTTTCAATAATAACTTTAATTGATTTTGCTATGCCGTCGTTGTCTTCAGACTCTGCTAAGACATAAATTTTGATTTTGTCCTTATCTGCAACTTTTTTGCTTTCATCTGCAACTACTTTGCTTTCATCTGCAATTACGGATGATATATTCAAACTCAAAAAAAATAAAATTAATATTATTTTAATTATAATACCCATAAATTTTCCTTTTTTTTAAAACTTAAACTCAGAATTAATTGTTGAAAATATTCTGTTTTCGTCAATATAAAATATAAATTTAATCGTAAGATTTTTATCTTTAGCATTGCTTATATTTATATATTTCTCTTTAGGCAGGTTGACTTTTTTGCCAAATAACTCACCAGGTTTAATTTTAATATATTTTCTATCCTCTTTTCTTTTTCCACTTCTAGTGTGATAAGCGCTTGGTCCACTAGTTGTTCCATCCACTTCGTTATATGTTATTATACCTGCTGCATTTTCTGTAAATGCATCTTCACTAATTGCTACCTCATTTTCACTGATATTTTCAATGATAACTTTTATTGATTTTGCAATGCCGTCGTTGTCTTCAGATTCTGCTAAGACATAAATTTTTATTTTGTCCTTATCTGCAACTTTTTTGCTATCATCTATAACTACTTTGCTATCATCTGCAATTACTGATGATATATTCAAACTCAAAAAAAATAAAATTAATATTATTTTAAATATGATACCCATAAATTTTCCTTTTTTTTAAAACTTAAACTCAGAATCGATTTGTGAAAATATTCTGTTTTCGTCAATATAAAATACAAATGTAATCGTAAGATTTTTTTCTTTTGCATCGCTTATTTTTATATATTTCTCTTTAGGCAGGTTGACTTTTTTGCCAAATAACTCACCTGGTTTAATATTAATATATTTTCTATCCTCTTTTCTTTTTCCACTTCTAGTGTGATAAGCGCTTGCACCACTCATCGTTCCATCCACTCTGTTATATGTCGTTATTCTTGCTGCGTTATCTGTAAAGGCGTCTTCACTAATTGCTACCTCATTTTCACTGATATTTTCAATAATAACTTTAATTGATTTTGCTATGCCGTCGTTGTCTTCAGACTCTGCTAAGACATAAATTTTGATTTTGTCCTTATCTGCAACTTTTTTGCTATCATCTGCAACTACTTTGCTTTCATCTGCAATTACGGATGATATATTCAAACTCAAAAAAAATAAAATTAATATTATTTTAATTATGATACCCATAACTTTTCCTTTCTAATTTTTTTGTTATTCTGAAACAGTCCATACCGCACCCTGTTCAGCACCATGGTCTGTACCAACTGGTGGTTTGGCATCGTAATCATTTTGTTTTTTTTCAGCTTCATCCACCAATCTCTTCAACTCCGCTTTTACTTCGTCTTCAACCAATTTTTTAGCTTCGGCCTTATCTTTAGCAAATACGATAAATGTTCCATTATTAAAAAGCGTAGCACCTTTGGTTGCCCAATCTTCATTTATTTTCACATGCCCATCTTCATGAGTTTTTAAGTTTTCGTAAAATGTTTTCCACTTTTTAACTAATGCTATATCTTTAGAAGTAGCCTCATTTTCCCAATTAGGCATAATCATATTGCATTTAAGCTCTGGCCATGGATCAGCTGTAAGAGCACCGTTGAATTTTGACACGCCAAATCCATCTATGGTTGCAGAATCATCGAATTCTTGCTTTTGATTTGCAGGTTCTAGATAAAAATATTCTACTGATCCATAGTGGGGTTTAACTGGTGAATTTGTACCCATACTATTTCCAATTTCTTTACTTGTTTTGCCTATTACTGTGTAAGGCACTAATGTAACCTTAGCAGAAATTTTCTTTAATGCACCTGGAGTTAATTTTACAAAAGGTACAGGTACAACTGTTAAAGTTTTTAAAATTTCATCACCACACTTCGCTGATATTTTTTGCTCTTCAGTATTAGTAGCTTGTAAACTAAAAGTTACCTCTGTTGTTTCGCCATTTCCGGTTGCTTTCTCACCCCAAATCGGTTTTTTATTAGGCCAAACACCATTAATATGAGATATTGCTTTAAATTTAATTTTTGATCCTTTTGCTACATAGAATGGGTTTGGGATACCTTTTTCTGCACCATTTTTATCAATATACTTAATTTCTTTAATCTTTGTTACTGTAACTTTTTGAACAGCACCTATATCTTCACGGCCACACCTTGCTGAAAGTTCAATATCACCTTCAGATTCAGAGAGTTTGTCCGGTGTCCATACAGTAATTGGCCCATTGGGCGGTTCAAATGTACCCCCTTTGTTGCTTTTCCAAGTGGGGTGATCAGGTGGCCAGACACCCGGCTTACTACTTACAGCAGTTAGTTTCACCTTATCACCAAAACAAATAACTTTCTCTTCACTAGATACTGATGCAACCGTAACAATCGTGACAAATTTTTCTTCGGTAACATTGCTAGATGTTGCTTTTACTTTTTCCTCACCAGTTTTTGATTTATACCAGCGAACATTAATCTGTGAAACCCCAACATTATTAGACCTAGGGTCAACATCCAACCCAGTTATTTGCCATTTCGGATCACCAGAAGGAAATGGTTCTCCGTTACAAAGCTTTGCTTTATAATTATTACCCTGACCTAAGCATGTTACATTATTACCTTCAATAAGAATTGTACCAAAAACATCAATACTAAAGGGTTTACTCATAACAAGTTCTATATTTCCACATTTATATGTAATGTCTATACTGAAATTGATCTGGTCTTTCTCTGGCCATGTAATTGTATATGCCCCTGTGTCAGCAGGCACTTCTTTGCCATTTACTACAGCTTTTATAGCAACCCAATCTCCAGCTTTTTTAGTCCAGGTAGCCTTTGATGTCTTTCCAATACATACTGCATTTGGTGAATGTTGAATATTACCCCCTTCAGGAACAGCATAGATTGCAATCACTGACGACATTAAAATTAACAAAATAATTAACTGTTTCATTTATTAACCCCTATCTAACAAATATTTTATATGTTCCTATCATTTTTAAACTTAAAATGAACTTCTCGTCTAACTTTATTCTCTCCACATTCCATACAGGCTTAAAACACTCCCAATCGCTTAAGTATTCTGTTCTATTAAAAGCCAGTATTTTTTCACCTTCTAATCGATATAATTTAGCTAAATTTATATCATTAATTTTAATCTTTGCATTAATTTCAATGTCCGTTTCAAAACTATCATCATTTATTTTTATAAAATCGGTTAAATCTAAAACACTTTTAACATTAGGGAGTTTGCATTTAATAACACCAAAATGGGCAGTAGCGGCATAAATACTAACAGCTGATTCGTTTAGATTTACGGTAACTTGAAAACATTCTCGCTTATATGCTAAGTAATCATTTTGAATTGGATTACTAAAGTGGTAAATATTCCAATTGTTGCGAACAATATACTCACCTATTTCTGGAAAATAAAATGTTTTTTGTTTCGGAGGCGTTGCATCTTGAATTCGACGCCCGCCAAATGCAATAAATCTTAAATCGTCTCTATCAAATACTAACGAGGCTTTATATATAGCTTCTGTCAAATTAATGCGAGAGTTTTTACCTGACCAATCAGGTAAGCAGCCATCTGGTTCTAGCCTAAATGCCAACCGACACGATTCTTTTTCGGCAAGTTGATATAACCATTCAGGAATTTTTTTATTATCTAATTTAAATTGCCAAACAGCATTGATTAACATCAAGGAAAACTCTGTACTTTCAAGAGATGATAAAAATAATTGATCTTTTCTTGAGCGATTCTTATGATGAAATGCATCTTCAAGTATTGGTTTTATAACAGATACTAAATTATCCATATTAATTCCAACAGGTAGTAAGTTTATCGAATAATATGCTTTTATCGCTTTTAAAGGATCAATTAAATCAGTAGCTTGAACACTCAATGTATTTATAGCGGTATTCATAAATTTAAAATATAGCTCACTAGGTATATAGCTAACCGTTTGTTTCTGATTTTTCACAAACTCTAAAACACAAATAAGCTCATCAATCGTGAGTGAAGGCTTGTCACCTATGCTTTCTAACACTCGTTCTAAATATTGAGGAGACTTTGTTAAAGAATACGCAAGATCAAAAGTTTCTAGTGATGATAACAACTTTGATTTAGGCATTTCCTTTAAAAAAACCAATTTTTCTGATTCATCTGCTGATTTTTTAATTAGATCTCTTGAAGGCCTTTGTTGTTCAGGCGAAAAATAAGGTAGAAGACTTTGTGCTGGCAGATATTCCTCTGGTTTCTTATAGCTATCAATCAAGGCTTTTTTATTAGATTGAGACAGTGAATTAAATAAAGCATCATTAATATCAACATTCATCTCAGTTGCTAACAGTGATTCATCAGTTTTTATATCTTTAATCGTCAAAAATTGAACAAGAGCAATTACACAACCCGCAATTATCATCAAAATTAACAAGATTTTAAAAACATTAGACACGCTACCCGTTTTATAAGAAGAGCTATGATTTGCCATCACTTTTCCACTTCTGTAAAATAATTTCTAATCACCTTTTCTTTAAAGTGTAACTTAATTTCTACCTCTTGATTTTCTGTATCATTCCATAAGCCAAATACAACTTTAGCTTTATCTTTTTTCGATAGGATTCTATCATATTCAAAAACGGTATAACACCTGTGAGGTATCACTTCGTCATTTTTGGTTATTTTATCTAATTTTAAATTGGTTGGTTTGGTTGCCGTATCATCTTGAAATAATATATTTGTAACATCTAAACTACCGAAAATTGGCAAACCCTTAATGGTAGAAGAAGTTTTAAAGCTAACTTTAACTGTTTTATTTTCCTCCAAATCAGACAAGTTAAAATTAATTTTTTCCATTTGGGCTAGGCATAAAGACTCAGCTTTACCATAGGAGTAGCGATCTGAATGATATTGAAATGGGGCTGTATATTGCCTGTAATTAATACTATATTCATAACGAACATGTTCATCAGGCGATTCGAAGAATTCATTAGCGCTATAATTCCCATAAACGGTATAAGCGGCTTGAGAAGATGCATTTGCATAAATGCCTTCGGGCAATACGCCTTCAATATAACAGTCGTATGGTGTATTAGCCCACATAGGTCTTGAGCGATGCTCTTTTTCTAGATCAACAGCATATAATAAATTATTTCTATGTATCTGTGGATTGCCATAAAAGAAAAACATCTTTTTACACACCTCCACAAACTCTTCTTCGGTAAACATACCTGAAGCTAAGGCTTTTTTCGCATAATCAAAATAAATCGGATATGAACTAAAATTCATGGGTAGAATTTGGTGACCTTGAAATAAACCTGTGGGTTTCATACTTTGAGTAAAACTTAAATCCCAAAACCTTTTAAATTCTGTCTTCATTCCAAGCTGGCGATAAATTTCTAAAACGCCTTGTGTGGACCAAGAATTATTTGTAGCGCCATTACAGCTATATTCCACTTTCGGTATTTCTTGATACAAACCCGGCAAATTCTCTTGTAACCAATCATTTAATTTAACAAACTCTTTAATTTTGTTCTTAACTCCAAATTCTGCTAATGTTAGCATTCTTAAATCTAGCTTGTAAATATTATGTGGAGCATGCGGCCCTTTTTTGTCACTCACACTTAAACGATTTTTCATATAAAAATCAGAAAACTTAAACATACTTTCATCAAAATACTTGGAAAATGAAGTGTCAAACTGCGCCAAGGCAATATACATCAAAATAATATCTTGGCCTAAAAATGGCCAATCACTTTTTTCAAGCTTACCCTTATAAGGTTGCGGAACATAAGGCTTAAATGAGTCAATGCGCCAATAATACTCTGTACCATTATCAATGAGTATGTGATCTTGGTGCAAAAATTCTAATGTAAAATAGATCGTCATTTTTATCTTAGAGGCAATTTCTGTATCAAGCGTATCTTTGATTTCACTTAAATCGATAAAGCCTTGACCTAAACCATCTTGAAAAACAACACCCTTTAAATTAAATTCGTTTGATGATTGATTAAATGCCACATGCGTTCGAGAAAGAAACATGCTCATCTTTCTACCGCTACCATAGCCATAAACCTTTCCATCGGTAGACCTCAAATTATTCCATACTAGATAATTTTTATTGCGAGCATCGGTTGTCTCAATAACACCTTGATATAGCTTATTAATGATATGATTTCCTAATTTTTTATATGGTTCATATTTGAAGGAATTGTAAAAACGAAAATATCCATCCGCTTTAATTGGGTATTGCGGTATAGGCACATGATCGAAGTTGCCGATATCTCCATTGATTTCTGCACCTTCTGGTATATGGTATTCGTATTCATTAATAGCCTTATAATATATATCTAATGATTTCATTAGTGCTGTCATGCCGTTTGTCATTTGGTCAAGGTTTTTTAAATCGACTTTAGTGAAGTTTATTGGCTCTTGGTATAAAGGACCTTTTATTAAACCAAACTTTTGCGTATCCCAAGATTGCCCATTTATATTAGCCCAAGAGGATTCCTCGCTTCTTCTGTTGTTCTTTTCATCTAAATAGAATGCTTTTCTTATTAGATTAAACCCAAAACCGCTGAAAAGGTTTTTTTGGAGATTCATGCTTTTTACAGACATTTCCATTTCCAAATAAATGTTACCATCTTTTCCTTGAGAAAATGCGCATTTAGACTTTGATGACCAATCATAATTAACTTTGGCACCATAGGGAAAACCATGGCCTGCTTTGGCTGGATAAGCGCAATCAGCGATATTGCCATGAAAATCAACTAGTATTCTAAAATGATCATCCCCTTCAGGTCTAGAAGACAAGAAAAACACTAAATGATCTGTTGGAAAAGTTTTTTTTTCATATGAAAAACTAGATTCATTCTTTTGGATTTCTGCTAAAGTTTGGCCTTTCAACTCGACTAGAATGAATAATTTTTCTTTGTTAGAAAAAAGTTTAAATCGTGTGTTAAATCTAAGTGCTTTTTCCTCTTTTAAAGCAATCAAATTTGAACTATATGAAATCTTATCCCATACAGGCTCATTAGGCATGCCATCTAATTCAATTGTTTGATTGAAGGGGTATACAGGGTAATTCTCTTGACCAAAAGAATGTGAGAAGCAAATAGATAGGGTAAAGGCTAATAAAATAAAAGTTTTTTGCATGTTAGTTAGTCGTAATTAAAACAAAATGTGGGGAGATTCTATGAATTTGAAGGTAAAGTCAAGATTACGAAACATAGTAAACTTGGAGGCCAAAAGTTTTGGGAAGATTTTTTGATTTAAATTTCTATTAGCAAATATAAGGTTAATCGCAGTGTATTACTGTAATTAATATGGAAAAAGGCGGCTAAGCAAAGAATTTTCGGTTAAATTTTATAATAAACAGGTTTTTGGAACGGAGCTATTGTCAAGTGAGGTGATTTTAGTGATAAAACGCGGTGGAGGTTTTGGGCTGACTAGGTAATGCTTGATTTAATTCTTGTATTTCTTTTGGGTGGAGGCGGGGATTTTTTCCCGATTACCTTGTGGGTCATAGCATTTTTTGTTTATTTGAGTTTATTCATTTGAATCAGGTAAAATTTTTACGCTGAATACTTCTGGGCCGGCTTTTAGAAGTTCAGTTTCTTCGTTGTAGGTAATATAGGAAGCGGTTTGGCGAAATCCGTTGATTTCAATATAAGGCAGGGTTTTGTCTTTTTCGATAAAATAGAAGTTTTTGTCATCAAAGTCTATGGTTGCTTTTGGTGACCATGCTTTTACATTTTTTTGAAGTAAGTTTACTTTTACATTGCCTTCGGCTTTTAAATGTTGTATTTTGTTTTCATCATTAAAAATAAATTCAATTGAGTCTGCGGTAAGCGTAAGATCTGAATTCATAATGGTTGTTGCGCTTGGTATAGAGATTGATTTAAACGATTTATTAAAAAGCAAGGGGCCAGCACTGGTTAGTTTTGTGAGTTTTTCATTTTTGATAAGTGTTGAACTCGTTTCTGAAGGGTTTGCATTCATAAAAAAGGCAACAATATTTGATTGAATAATTGCAGTTTGCGCCAATGTATCAATTAGTGCATTTTCACCTTTAATGAAATTATCACCAGATTGAATGGAAACCAATTTAGGAAAATGCAAGATTTCTGTTTTAGGGTACCAAAAACAGTCTTCTGTTTCTAGATAAGTATTCGTATCATAAGTCATTTTAACATTGTTTTGAAAGGAAATAACTTCATTTGGGTTAATAAATATTGCTTTTGCAGCATCAATATAAAAATCTTTTTCTGGTGACTCGAAACTACTGTTTTTACTAGAGCTATTTTGGCTTGTTTCGTTTTTCTTTTTTGAATAGGCAAAAATTTTAAAAGATGCTATTTCAGCTTGGTAGCTTTTATTATCTGTTGTTAGCACCTCACAGTTTAATTGTGCTAATTTTTCTCCGTTATTTCGAAAAATAGAAATCGAGTTGTTTTTAAATGTGATAGCTTCCTTTGTTTCTTCACCTGCTTGGAACGGGTTTGGCAAATTTTGCCCATAGAAGAACAATAGTAGATAAATGATAAAAATGACAATGAGGCTTTTCATGCCTTGATTATGATTCCTGATTTTACTAGGTCTTGAATGTCTAATAAACCAATAACTACTCCGTCTGCATTGACAACGGGAAATTCATCACAACGAAATAAAGTAAATTTATGAGCAGCATCGATAATTTTGTCGTTTTCTGAAAGTGTTTTTGGTGATTCCGTCATATATTTTTCAATTGGTTCGTTTAGATCTTTTATATCTTCAATATGCCTTCTTAAGTCGCCATCTGTAAAAATGCCAATTAATTTATTATCAGCGTCTACAATTAAGGCCGAGCCAGTTCTGAATTTGGTAATGCTTATTAAAACATTTTTTATGGATTCTGTTTCTGCCACACAGGGGTAACTGGTACGCATAAACTCTTTAACGGAAAGAAATTTTTTGCCGATTGTGCCAAGGGGGTGGTTTTGACCGTATTCTTCGCGCGTAAATTTTTTATTTTGACTGGTTAAAACACCAATTAAATCGCCAACAATCATCATTAAAGTGGTTGAAATGGTGGGGGCTAAACCTAAATGGCAAATTTCGTCGACATCGCCAATATTGATATTGATTTTTGAAAATTTAGCCAAAGAAGAATTGGGGTTACCCGTAACTGATATTACAAAAACATTTCTATTTTTAAGTGTAGGTAATAATAACACAACTTCTTCTGTTTCCCCTGAATTTGAAAAGATTATACATGTTTCGTTTTCTTGTATACTGCCTAAATCACCATGCAGTGCATCGGCTGGGTGAATGAAATAGGAGGGTAGCCCTAAACTGCTAAAAGTTGCGGATGTTTTTCTTGCGACTAAACCTGCTTTACCTACACCTAGAAAAATAGTTTTACCGGGGGCTTGAGTGAGGTGTAGAATGGTTTCGATTACTTTGCTTTCGATATTGTTTTCTAGGCCTTGAATTGCGGCAAGGTGTTGGCTTAGTAATTCCTGGATTTTTACTTTTATGATAGCAGTGTTTAATCGAATATTCATTTTTTAGCCTTTATGGGTTGTAAAGGTAAATTTTTACCTTGTAAATGGTTTAAAATGTTATTGAGATTAGTTGCAATTTCTTCTTTCATTTTATTTTTTTGTTCTTTTTCATCTTTGCTCAATATATCATCTAGTTTCTCTATTTCGACGATTATATTTAAAACTTCATCGTTTAGTTTAATTATTTCTTTGGCCAGGTTATTTTTGAATTGATTGATTTCATTCGCTTTATTTTCTTTGATGCTTTTTTTTGAAATGAAATTATCTTCAATTGCTTCATATTCTTTTCGGGCATCTAAACTAATTTCTTCTGGCCGAACTTCTAATAGTTTTTTATCGCCTATTAAGGTTTTTAATGTAGCGGTATCGCCAGATTCTGAAACAGAAATAATATTTTGTAGTTCTTTCATTCGATTTGAAACATTATTTAAGACTTCATTCATGTACTCATCAGTATCATATTTTTTTAGAATTCTTTGATTAAATTTTTCTAGGTCACATTCTTTGCTAGTAATGATTCCAAGAAGGGCTGTTGCTTTGATATGTAAAATTTTTAATTTTTCAGAATTGTTTGCATTTTTAAATTGAATTTTACCGATTAATATCAGAGCTTCTTGAAAATCTACGGTATTTTGAGATTCTTTGCCCCAATTGACAAACCTTTCGGCAGAATTAATTGTTTTTTTTAATTCACGGGCGTAATCATTTGACCCCAACAAAACACTTATGGCCTGTAGAGATTCGCCGATGATGCTTGATACAATTTTCCACATAAATCAATAAATCTGATGGTTTCTATTTCTTAAGGATATTATATCATTTTGAAATTTTGATTCATTATTTAAAATGGTGACTTCTTATATTTTTTCAGGGTAGAAATTTGAAATTAATTGATAATATTCAATATTTGAAAGGAATTGGGCCTTCCAAGGGTAAAAAATTCATGGAATTTGGCATATTTACCATTCAAGATCTAATCCGCCTTTTCCCTAAAAGACATATTGATGTTTCAAGCGTTAACTCCATTAGTGAAATACGGGAAAATGATATTGTTACGCTGGCAGGCACTATCACTCGCGTTGTTAGTAGAAAAAACTTTGGTAAAGGCGAAAAGGTAGAGGCCTATTTGCATGATGGTACGGGAGGGGTAAACCTGCTGTGGTTTAATGCCCCCTATATGAAAGAAACTTTATTAAAGGCAGGTTCGGGTTTTTTTAGTGGTAAAATTACCTTGTTTCAAGGTAAAAAGCAAATGATTAACCCGATGAGTCAGTTTGACGGGGATTCTGGTACGACAGCAGGGGGTATTTTACCGGTTTACCCTTCTTTTGGCGAGATTTCACAAAATCAATTTAGGGTTTTAATAAAAAATGGTTTAGAGCAGTGTGCAGAATCTATTGTAGATTATTTAACGCCTTACTTAGATGAGCTTGGTTTAATACCTTTAAAGGATGCCTACCAGAAGATTCATTTTCCGACTTCTGATCAAGATTACGAAGAAGCAAAAAACCGTTTTGTTTTTGAAGAGTTTTTAATTTTTCAATTGGCCATTTTAACATACAAAAAAGAAGTCTGCTATAATCGAAAATTTGAGAAAATTCAAATCAATTCTTTGCTAAATGCTAGGATTCGCTCGCGGTTTTCTTTTGAGTTTACAGATTCCCAAAATGAAGTAATCAATGATATTGTGTATGATTTAGAAAATAATTATCGCATGAATCGGTTGGTGCAAGGCGATGTTGGTAGCGGAAAAACAGCGATTGCTATCTATTTTTTATTGGTATTAGTGGCTAACAAATACCAAGGTGCTTTGGTTGCCCCTACTGAAGTTTTGGCTATGCAGCATTATTTATATTTAAAGAAAATATTAGATGGTTCTAAGGTTAGAGTCGGGTTTCTTTCTGGTTCTCAGAAAAAAGCAATGCGTGATATTGAATGGGAAGCGGCTAAGAATGGAGAATCAAACATTGTTGTGGGAACGCATGCTGTGTTTTCCGATAAAATTGAATTTCATCGATTAGGGGGGGTGGTAATTGATGAACAACATCGATTTGGCGTGATGCAGAGAGCCAAATTAATTGAAAAGGGCGAAGACCCGCATGTTTTGGTAATGACCGCGACCCCCATTCCAAGAACTTTAAGCTTAACAATTTATGGTGATTTAGATACTTCTATAATTAATGCACTTCCCCCTGGCCGAAGCCCTATCAGAACAATCTTAATTAATGATTCACAGCGCAATCGAGCTTATACCACCATTTTAAAAGAGCTGGAAAAGGGTCACCAAGCTTATATCGTTTGCCCTTTAATCGAAGAAAGTGAAGAGTTAGAATATCAATCTGCAGTTGCCTTGTTTGAATCAGTCAAAAGTGGTGTTTTTTTAGATTTTAGAGTTGGTCTATTGCATGGTAAATTAAGTACAGATGAAAAACAAACGGTGATGGATGATTTTAGAAATGGGATTATTAAAGTTTTGGTTTGTACTCAAGTTATTGAAGTAGGAGTGGATTGCCCCAATGCTACAGTTATATTAATTGATAGTGCCGAACGATTTGGGTTAGCCCAATTGCATCAATTACGAGGTAGAGTGGGGCGTAGTCAGCACCCTAGCGTATGTTTATTGTTGACCCCGAAAAAGAGTGGGCCTTCTTTTGATAGATTAAAGATATTAGAAGGTAGCAATGATGGTTTCAAAATTGCTGAAGCTGATCTAGAGATTAGAGGCACAGGGGAGTATTTTGGGTTAAGGCAAAGTGGTATACCTGCTTTTCGTATTGGTCACCCTTTGCATGATTTTAAGCAAATGGTTAAAGCTAGGGAGTTTGCCAAAAAATTAATGAAAAATGAAAACTATGCAACAGATAATATTGAGTTACAAAAATTGGTGGAATCAGAATATCGTGATCGATTACAACTAGGGGGTATAAGCTAAGGCTTGTGAATATTTATCATGCAAAAAAGAGCGATTGAAACAAAAAACAAAATATTAGAAGCGGCTTTAGGTGAGTTTTCATTAAAGGGCTTTCATGGTGCGCGGATGGATGTAATTGCAGAGAAGGCAGGCGTTAACAAGCAAAGAATCTACGCATATTACCAAAATAAAGAAATTTTGTTTAGTGAAGTTTTAAAGAGTTGTTATGAAAAAATAATTTATGTAGAAGAGCCGCTTAAGTTTTTGTTAGAAAAAGACATACCGTATTTAGGTGAAATTATTTTGAATTTGTATATTCAATTTCATAAGGCACACCCTGAGTTTTGGCGATTATTAACTTGGGAAAATTTAAGTGAAGGCGTACATTTAAAAGAATTGGCAAACTTAAGAAGCAATAGTATGGGTAATATCAAAGAGCTTTATAGTAAAGGCCAAAAGCTTGGTCATTTTAAAAAAAATGTAAGTTTTGACTCTTTTATCTATTCTTTGACAGCTTTGTCTTATTTTATGTACTCAAATCAAAGAACTATGAAAAAAATGTTTGGAATTGATCTTCAAGCAAAAGAAACCCAAAATCGACTGGTATCGGAATGCTTACATTTGATGGATTTGCAACAAAAATAGTCCATTATAAAGCTAGTGTTTAATTGACAATCTGTTAGGTTTAGGTTATACTTTCGCGCCTAAATTCCGAATCTTCGGGTATTTATTTATTGGGGGTTTAGCTCAGTTGGGAGAGCGTTTGCCTGGCAGGCAAAAGGTCAGCGGTTCAACTCCGCTAACCTCCATTTTCTTAAAACATCAAATTCTTGTTTTCATTATTCGACCTAGGGGCTAAATTGTTTCATCTACTGATTAAATAATTCGTCAAACTCGAACAGCTTTACTAAAACCAGATTCTGCAAGACCGAAATAAATTTTTTCATCGGCCGTCATAGGCTTAGCTTGTTTTTCAAGATAATTTGCTACTAAGGATTCTTGGCCTAATTTTAAGAAATAAGGGTATAGAGTTCTTTCTTTGTATTCTTTCGCTTGAAGAGGATTGTGAATTCGATTTAATTCTATTTGGTAACGATTTATGACTAAGTTTAATAAAACAGCTGGGGCATTTTGCACTTGTGGGCAAGGTTTTTGGTTGCCTATTTCTTCAAAACATAAAATGGACTTGTAATATTCTTTGTGTCTGGGGTTTACTTCAATTACTAAGTTGTCATAATTTTTAACATGATGACTGTAAATTGCTAGGTAATTAAATAATAGTACTAGAACTTCTCTTGAATTTCTGTAATCAGGGCTGATAACTAATCGAGAGATTTCGATAATTTTTTTATTTGATTGCCTGAGGCTATTTAGCTCGTCTTTATATATTTTATCGGCTGGTAATTTTCGATAACTGTCAAATACAAGGGTGACTGTTCCGGCTATGTTTTTATTGGTATCTTGTACGATAAAAATAACGGTTTCTTGAGAAGTATCAAAGGGGTGTAGCAACCATTTGTTTGTATTTTCTTTAATATAGCCCTTTTCAAGATACACTTGATAAGCCAATCGAAATACAGCTTCTCTTTCTTCAAGAGTATTTGCTATTTTAATTTCGAATTTTTGTTTGTTTGATTTTTCAATTAATGGTTTATCGTTTTTGTAGGAAAACATGGTGTTTCGAATAGCAATTGAAACGCCAGAGGATGAAGTCTTTTTTTTCATAAATGAATTCCTTTAAAAGTATTGATTTTAAAAATTACATTAAAAGATATTGAAAATTTTTTCATTTAAATTTTTAGACTTAGAATAACGAGAGTTCTCGCTTAATGGAATATATCTGCCAGGTGCAATAATTTGATCTGGATCTATAGCCTTTTTAAGCAATTGAGCAAAAGCCCAACAGGGTGCTGTTTGATCAACAACCCTATTCATGATGTCAATTCCAAGTCGATATGGTATGTAACCCTCATAGTTTTCCTTATTAAGTAGTTCTTCATGACATGATTTTGCTTTAAATTCTTCTACTTGATTATTTTTGTCAAATAATATGGGAATTGTGCTATCACAACATTGCCCTGAGAATATAGTTAAGGTTATTAAGGGATTAATGCCATGTTTAGGGCAAATTTCGTTAACTATTGATACATGTTTACGAATATCTTTTGGATTAAGTGGAATTAATGGCGCATGCCATATTAAGCCACAATTGTCTAGTGCAGGGTTTAAATTGGATTTCATGTTTGGTATTTTGTCGGAACGCCAATATGCAAGAGGTAAAGCAACTTGGCTTGGTTGCCCAGAAATATTTTGGATGGCTGAGGCTAGCATATCTAATTTTGGTTTTAGATTGTTTTTATAAAAGCTAGGAAATACAAATCGCAATACCCTTGAAATTCGTATTGTTTTCTCAGAAATAAAGTTGATTCTGGCAACATATGGCTTAAGGTGTTTGGTGATGATTTTTTTTAAAGAATTGGCCATTTCCGCTTTGGTGTAAATAGAACCAAAACCAGCCCATGCAGTTAATTGATGTTTTTGAGCTAATTTTTTAACAGCATCATCATCGATGACAGTTTTTCCATCTTCTTTAGGGAATGGTTCTAACATTGATAAAACTCGTCTTGTATTCATTATATTGATTGCGCCTATATGAGAGCCAAGCTCCTGTTTAATTTTGCGAACCGCGAGAACAGCACCTTCTAAACAAGAATCATTTTTCAATGAAAAGAAAAAAGCCGATATATGTTCTGGGCGTCGCACAATTAAAATTGTACCTTTTGTAACTATCCCAAAATTTCCTTGAGTGAATAAACCATCAATGTAAGGGCCAACACCCCATTTAAATAATTGGTTAATTTTTTCTCCACCTAATTCCTCAAGGGCGGGTTTATAAAGATCTCCGTTTGGCAAAACCGCTTGAAAAGAGGTTACAGCTTCAAAATGATCGCTGTGCGGGGTTAAACCATAGCCGCGTTCTAGTGCATTGCCTAAAATACTAGCCGAAGGGCCAGCGCCTGTTGTAGGGACCATAAATTGCCCCCCATGATTTTTAAGAAATTCAAAAAGATCTTGTTGTGTGACGCCAGGTTCCACTGTAACAACGCCAAGATCTGGGTCATAGTCGCTTATTTTTTTCATTCTTGATAAGTCAACGATGAAAGCATTATCTTCCACAGGGTTTGCGCTACCATACCCCCAATTTTTGCCGCCACTTATAGGGTATAACGGGGTTTTGTATTTTTTAGCAATTCGCACAATGCTTTGTACTTCTGCTGTACATTTGGGTATTAAAATACCTTTGATAATTCTATTTACCCCAATTGTATTTGCGGTGTAAGGGGCTATGTCTTCTTTTTTTAGTAGAACTGAAGTAGTTCCGATAGTTTCCTTCCATTCTGTGATAGCCTCTAACAAGATACCGTTATTTACATGTAATCTGGTCATCTGAATTTGCTCCGCTGGTTGGTTTGTAAAATAAGATTTGTGATATAAGGCAATTTTGAAGCCAAAATGTAACAAAACATATAAGTCATTATAAAATAGATGTTTATGGCAATTTTATGCTTATTTTTAAATTATTTTTCTACTTTTAGCTTTATTTTTTCTGTATTAGTAATATATTAACTACATATAAATATCATATAAATAGGTGCATGATGAATTTCGAAGAAAAGCTTATTTACTTTTATGTGCATGACCGCTTAAAGTTTTTTGAAGAAATAAAAAATAATGCCAATGAATCAAAAAGTGAGGTTTGCTCCTGCATTTTATTGATGAAGACACACTTGTATGATTCACAAAAATTTGATGAAGTACATGAAAAGCTAAATGTGGTGTCTGTCGAATCGGTAGGACCGATTCTATCTTTTTTCTTTTATTATTTCTGGTTTATTTTTAATGTGCAAAATTTTAGAGAAAAAGAAGCGCCTATCATTTTAGGTAAAATGGAAAGGATAATCAATAAAGACACTTCTGATTTTTTAAAAGCTGAGTTTTTAATGTGTAAAGCTCAAATTGTTGGTTCTGACAATGCAATTCGTATTTTTAAAGAAGGTTTGTCTTTATTACCAGTTCAATCAGAGCGTTATAAAAATGCGATTAAAACTTTATTTGATCATTATTCACAAAATGGCTTATTAAATGAAGTTGAGCCCAAATATTTTGAATCGCTAACAAAACAGTTTTTTTATATGTTTTCTTTTCTTAATGCTGTGGAAAATGGACAAACTTCATTGGCTTTAAAATACAAAGAAGACTTTTTAGCTAGCCCCATATCATTACCAAGACCTGCCGAAATAAGATTAGAGAATTCTATAAATTTATTGAAAATGTATTTGGGCGAAAAAGAATCTGTACAGTTAAATGTTTGGGTAATGCCAATCAAAGCTCTTTTAGATAAGGATCTGACTCTTGCCTTAAAAAGCGCTAAGGTATTTTATGATAAATATCACAAAGAAGTTAATATTGCTACTAATTTTAGCAGTTTTACATTGCTACGCGCACAGCTTTCAAATAAAAATTTAGATGCAGCGAAAATGATTGTTGAAAGCTGGACAAAAACTCTAGAAAGTTATCTTTTTGCTGATTTTTTTATGGCTCGTTTGGAATTATTAAACAATAATATTGAAAAAGCAGTGAGGCATTTTGCAAAAGTTTTGGCATATTGCCGTAAGAACGATGCGATGGGGCGATTGGATTTTGAATTAGAGCTTGCGTTAGAGCTACAACCAAAACAAATTCGATTTTTAATGGAAAATGCAAATGCTGTTTTATCTTCGACTATTAATTTAAAAGATGTAGTTTCGATTAATGAAAAGTCGATTAAAGATGTTGGGATTGATAGAATAAAAGGTGCTAGCGTTACAATTAAAACAATAAAAGAAGACATTCTAAAATTTGCAAATTTGGATATTCCTGTTTTAATATTAGGTGAAACGGGTGTAGGTAAGGATTTGATTGCAAAAGCAATTCACGAAGAGTCTAACAGAAAATCAAAACCATTTATTGCTATCAACTGTAGCGCTATTGCAGAAACTTTATTGCTTTCTGAACTTTTTGGTCATGAATCTGGTGCTTATACAGGTGCGAATAAAGCACATAAAGGTATTTTTCAAGAAGCAGATGATGGCACAGTATTTTTAGATGAAATTGGTGACATAAGTAGTGGATTGCAAACGGCATTATTAAGGGTTTTGGATTCAGGTGAATATCGCCCAGTTGGAAGTGCAAAATCTAAAATAGCAAAATGTCGTATTATTGCAGCCACAAATGCATTACTAGAATCAAGGGTAGATGCTGGTGCCTTTAGGCTAGATTTGTTATATCGACTAAAAAGGTTGGTCATTCAAGTTCCACCACTTCGCGAACGACCGATTGATATTTCCTTTTTATCCAGGCATTATCTAGGTTTGACTTCTTCATCGGTAAGTTCTCTGCAGTTGAGTCGAGAATTAGAGGATGCATTTTTAGCTTATTCTTGGCCAGGGAATGTAAGAGAATTAAAAAATGAAATGGAAAAAATTAGATTATTACATTCGGGGAAATCGCCATATAGCTTAGAAGATGCTAATTTTTTGAATACTAAAAGTGGCAATAATGCTAAAAAAGAAATGGAAGAAAACCTAGTTGATGAGTCTGCTGCAACAAATTTAAAATCTAAAAATAAAACAACGACTAAAGATAATAAAGTTATGCATGCAGATGTTTTTCAAAAAAGTGGTTCCTATTTTCGAAGAATGGATGAAATTAAAGCTTTATTTATAGAGCATAAAAAGCTTTCAAGAAAAGAAATTTGTCAAATTACTGGTGTGGCAAATCTTACAATAGGGCGAGATTTGAAGTCGTTAAGAGCTGAAAATTTCATTCGTAAAGTAGAACCAACCCCTGCGCCACGCACACACTACTTCGTAATAATTGAAAATTAGGTTACGATTCAGATTTTATTTTTTTGTATCGGAAACCAAATATACTATAGGAGTTGAAATGCAAAGATATGTTATTTGTGATTTCAATAATTATTTGAAATCAAATAAGTTATTCGATTTTTAAGATTTGGGCCATCATATTTTTGGATAGCTCATCTTCACTTCTAAATACAAACCCTGTATTATCTTTTTGCAATAGTTCGGCTGCTTCTTCGCTAAAGGCTCTAGCTATAATCTTAACTTTAGGGTTAATCATTAAAGCGGTGTCTATAATTAACTTAGCTCGAATCACATCAGGTATGGTAATGACTAAAACTTTTGCTCGATGAGCATGGGCTTGTATAAGAACAGTTGAATCAGATGCATCGCCTGCTACAGCACGCAACCCTTGATTTCTTAGGTCTTCAACAATTTCACGAATTTCTTCGGCGATTACAAATGATAAATTCTGTTCCTTAAATTTTTGAGTAAGCCTTCTGCCAATTTCTCCATACCCTATTAAAACAATATGGTCGGTAACTTCGGCAGATTTTACACTCTGTGGAAGTTGAGCTAGTGGGTCATTTGATCTTTCTAACAAACGAGCCACTTTTGAATTTGAGCGTATAAAAACTTGTATAGGTTCAATTAAGTAAAACAAAAGGTCGTTTAAAGAAATGGAAATGATTGCACCAGCTAAAATTAGACTCATACCTTCTTTTGAAAGTAGCCCAAAATTAACACCTAGACCAGCTAATATAAATGAAAACTCACCAACTTGCGCAAGACTAGCTGATACGGTTAGGGCAGTGTTTAAAGGATACCTAAATGCTAGAACTAGAAAAAAGGATGCAAGTGTTTTACCAACCATTATGATAAATAAAACAATTAGAAGTTTAAATGGTTGATTCATTACTATATAGGGGTCAAATAGCATACCAACGGAAACAAAAAATATAACTGAAAAAGCATCTCGAAAGGGTAGTGATTCATCTGCAGCACGATGGCTAAGTTTTGACTCTCGTAGAACCATACCTGCAAAAAAAGCACCTAGTGCAAAAGAAACTCCAAAAAGTTTTGCTGAACCAAAAGCTATGCCCATGGCAACAGCTATGACGCTTAATGTGAAAAGCTCACGAGATTTGGTATGAGCTACATAATTTAGGAACCATGGGAAAATGCGTCGACCAACAAATAACATTAGTGCAATAAAAAAGATAATTTTACCAAAGGCAGCTCCAAGAGTAGCAAATAAACCGCTTCTTGCGGCTTCATTGGAAGTTGCGGATAAGCTACCGCCTAGCCAATCTGATAATGGAGGCAATAGAACGAGTACTAAAACCATTACTAAATCTTCTACAATCAACCAGCCAACAGCAATACGCCCATTTGTTGATTGTAATAAGTCTCTTTGTTCAAGGGCTTTAATGAGAACTACGGTGCTTGCACATGAAAGTGATAAGCCAAATATGACGCATTCGCCGAGTTTCCACCCCCAAAAATGTGCAATGCTACCCCCAAGAAAAGCGGCCACTGCGATTTGTACAATAGCACCAGGCAAAGCAATATGGCGAACCGTTAGCAAATCTTTTATCGAAAAATGTAAACCTACCCCAAACATTAACAGTATTACACCCATTTCAGCCAATTGAGCTGATAGTTCTGCATCAGCAATATAGCCAGGAGTAGTGGGCCCTAGAATTACCCCTGCGAGCAAGTAGCCAACGATTGGGGGTAATTTTAAGCGACTTGCAATTAGCCCCATTATTAATGCAAGGCCTAAACAAGCAGAGATTGTTGTAATTAAAGTAATATTATGAGGCATATTTTTTAATTTTCAAAACCTAGATGAATCATTTAATATGCAATAAAACTGTGAGATGTAACAAAAGTCGATGGTGGCATCTTCAATCATTTTTTTGAAATAAAGTTTTTTTGTTTTATTCATAAATGAAAAGAAGTGGATGCCTTTTATAAAAGTTTGTTTAAATCTTGTGATCATTGAATGGAATCGATTTTTGGGTATTATGAGGGAAGTTGATTCTTTTGCAATGATTAAATTCAATTTAGCCAATTACACAAAAGATAAGGTAACATGGTTAAAATTTTGCGTTTAGAGATCAATTTTTCTGAAAACAAGTAGTTGCCTTGTTTCTACTTTTGTACTTCTGATTTTTAAAATATATTTTTTGAAAAATTTTGGCAAATCGATTCTAATATTATATTTGACTAATGCGTCATATAAGTATACTTCGTCTCGTTCGCAAATACTATATGAGAAAATAAAATGATTGCCAAAATAGGTCGACCAAGAGATTTGACTAATGCAACCCAAAGAAAAACACAGATATTGTTAGTTGCGTCAAAGGCTTTTGCAAAATTTGGTTACGATAAAACGGATGTTAATGTAGTTTCCGATGAAATTGGAATTGGCAAAGGAACTGTTTATTATTACTTTAAAAATAAAGAAACGCTTTTTTTAGCTTGTGTAGATCAATTAATGCAACAGCTTTTAGAGACTATCAACAAAGTAGTGCTTACAAAAAATGATCATCTAGAAATAATCGAAAAGGCAATTTTTACTTATCTTGAATTTTTTGATTTGCACCCAGAGTTTGTAGAGCTTCTGATTCAAGAAAGAGCCATTTTTAAAAATCGGGAAAAGCCAACCTACTATAAATACCGCGAGAAAAATGGAGAAGAATGGAAGGTGCGCTATTTGACTTTGATGAATGAAAATCGAATTCGTAAGATGTCTGTAGACAGAATCATTGACATAATTGGTGATATTGTGTATGGAATGGTTTTTATCAATTATTTTTCAGGTCAAAACAAAACAATGAGAGGTCAGGCCGAAGAGGTTTTAGACATCATATTCAATGGAATTTTGAGTGATTCTGAAAAGAGTCGTCGTAAAAAAGAAAGGTTGCGAAATGTTTAAAGCTATAGTGCCTATAATTGTGTTTTTTGCTTTATGTGTAGGGGTGGGTTTAGGGTATTATTACAATAATAAAGTTTCTGAAAAGGAAGCCAAAAGCAGTGGCGGTGGTGCAAAAAGAGGCCCCCCTGAAGTTATCGTCATAAAACTAAAAAAAGAATCTGTAACCATAGAAGAAGAATTCCCTGGTCGTGTTGCAGCAAATCGAGTTGCCGAAATTCGCCCGCAGGTTGGTGGCATTATTCTTAAGCGCCTTTTTGAAGAAGGTAGTGATGTAGAGGCAGGTCAACAATTATACCAAATTGAAGCTTCCACCTATCAGGTAGCTTTTGATAAAGCAAATGCAGATCTTCAGAAAGCTTCAACCCAGTTAAAATTAATGGAAGCAAAAAGTCTTCGTTATAGTGAATTAATTAAAGTCGATGGAATTAGCAAACAAGAATTTGATGATATACAAACAAGTTTAGCCCTTAGTAAAGCAGATCTAAAAATTGCTGAAGTCGCTTTATCAAACGCTAAAATCATTTTGGATTATACCAAAATTCTTGCGCCGATTTCTGGACGCATCGGCAAATCATTTGTGAATGAAGGTAGTTTGGTTACACCAGGCCAAAGTATGGCTTTAGCAGTTATTACACAATTTGATCAAGTTTATGTCGATATAAGTCAAAGCGTAGCGGATTATAATCGATTGCGTGACCAATTGAGTCGATCAAATACCATCAAAGCAACATTATTTCAGAATGATGACCAAATACCATATGAACACGAAGGTGAATTGCAATTTTCAGGTATTTTAGTTGAAAAGTCTACAGGTTCTATTTCTTTACGAGTCGTTTTTCCTAATAAAGAATTTAAATTATTGCCTGGTTTATTTGCAAAAGTTAAATTGAAATTAGGTTCACAAGAAGGAATTTTGATACCTCAAAGAGCCTGTAACCGTAACCCCGATGGGGAGTTGTTTATTTGGAAATATGACGAAGTAGACACGGTGCGTCAAATGGTAATAAACCCTGTAAGAACCATTGGAAGTAATTGGTTGGTTAATGATGGTATTAAAGATGGTGATCGTATTGTTTATAAAGGGTTTCAAAAAATTCAACCAGGCGGTAAGGTTTTAGTGAAAGAAGAAAAAATTCAATGAATATATCAAAATTTTTTATTGATCGCCCTGTTTTTGCTTGGGTAATAGCCATTTTTATTATGCTAATTGGTAGTATTTCTATTTTTCAATTACCATTAGAGCAATACCCAAAAATTGCACCGCCGGCCATTTCCATTCAGGCTAGTTTTCCGGGTGCATCGGCCGAAACAATTGAGAATAGTGTTACTCAAGTTATTGAACAAAAATTAACGGGTATCGATAAATTACGGTATTTTTCTTCTTCTAGTGATTCCAATGGAACTGCAAGAATTAATATAACATTTGAGCCAGAAGCCAACCCTGATATTGCTCAAGTTCAAGTTCAAAACAAATTACAACTTGCGATGAGGTCTTTACCGCAGGAAGTGCAAAGTCAAGGTGTTACTGTTACAAAAGACAACGACATTGAGTTGTTAATATTGGCAATTTATTCGGAAGATAGCAGTATAAGTCAGGTCGATTTAGGTGATATTTTAGCTTCTAAAATTCAAGATGTAATTTCGAGGGTTGATGGTGTTGGTGGGTTAACGATTTTTGGTTCACCGCATGCTATGCGAATTTGGCTTGACCCTAATAAATTGCTTAATTATCAATTAAGTACTGCGGATATTAAACAATCGATACAAGCCCAAAATGTGGATGTTTCGCCAGGGCAATTAGGTGCATTTCCAGCAGTTAAAGGTCAACAATTAAATGCTTCTATAACCTCACAATCATTACTTCAAACGGTAGAAGATTTTGAGAAAATTATTGTCAAGGCGAATGAAGACGGTTCCCAAATTCGTTTATCTGATGTAGCACGAATTGAGATAGGCTCACAAGATTATAATCGAATCGTCCGCTTTAACGGCAAGACGGCAATTGGTATGCGTGTTGTTCTTGCTACAGGAGCCAATACTATTGAAGTATCTAAAAATGTTAGGAAAAAAATGGAGGAAATTATGCCTCTATTGCCAAGCAAATTAAAAGTTGTTTACCCCTTTGATGCTACACCTTATGTAAAACTTTCCATTAAAAGTGTGGTTAAAACATTAATTGAAGCAATCGTATTAGTTTTTATAGTTATGTATCTGTTTTTGCAAAATGTGCGTGCAACGCTTATTCCTACAATTGCAGTCCCCGTAGTGCTATTAGGTACATTTGGCGTTTTAGCAGCTTTTGGATATTCCGTTAATATTTTGACTATGTTTGCAATGGTGCTGGCGATTGGTTTATTAGTCGACGATGCAATTGTTGTTGTGGAGAATGTGCAACGACTCATTGATGAAGAAAAATTATCGCCAAGGGATGCGACTCGCAAGTCGATGGATCAAATTACTGGTGCCTTAGTGGGTATTGGGTTAGTTTTATCAGCCGTGTTTTTACCCATGGCTTTTTTTGGCGGTTCCGCTGGCGCCATCTATAGGCAATTCTCAATTACTATGGTATCTGCAATGGTCTTATCGGTAATTACAGCCTTAGTTCTTTCCCCTTGTTTATGTGCTAGTTTGTTAAAGGAAAGTAAATTCAAACACGGTGAAAAGCGAACTGGTTTTTTTGGTTTTTTCAATCGCTTGTTTGAAAAGTATCGACATATATATAATGTCTCGTCATCTTATGTGACAACACATGCTTGGAGTTTTATTATTATCTACATCGTATTTGTTGGTGCCTTATATGCCTTGTATTTAAAATTACCAACAGCTTTTTTACCAGAAGAAGATCAAGGTATAATGCGTGTAAACATAGTTGCACCTCAAGGATCGACCATGGAGCGTACCTTTGAGAGTGCGCTAGTTATGGAAAAATATTATTTAGAGCAAGAAACTAAAACGGTTGGAACATTGTTTACGGTAGTAGGTTTTAATGGTCAGAATACGGGGTTAGGCGTAGCTCGTTTACAAGATTGGGAAGATCGCAAAGACCCATCGACTTCTGTCTTTGCATTAAAACAACGCAGTTTAAAGGAATTTTCACAAATTGCTGATGCCAATGTTTTCGCTACTTTTCCGCCAGCTATTCGTGAATTAGGTAATGCTTCTGGTTTCAACTTTCATTTGGTAGATAGAAATAATTTAGGTCACGATGCATTGATGGCAGCGCGTGATTCTTTGATAAATTCTGCCAGAGGAAATAAATTAATTTCTACTATCAGACCACAAGGTTTAGAGGATTCACCTCAATTTAAATTAGAGATTGACCATGAAAAAGCGTTAGCTTTTGGGGTATCTCTTGCAGATATTAATCAAACACTCCAATCTACTTGGGGTCCGTCTTATGTAAATGACTTTTTAGAAAATGGCAGAATTAAAAAGGTGTTCATGCAAGCTGATTCCTCCTTTCGAATGGTGCCAGATGATTTGAATAAATGGTATGTCAAAAATAAATACCAAGAAATGGTTCCATTTAGCAGTTTTACTACCACCAAATGGGTGTTTGGGTCGCCTAAATTAGAACGATATAATGGCTTTTCATCAATTAATATTGTGGGGGATGCGAGTCAAGGGTATAGTACGGGTGAAGTAATGTTAGAAATTGAAAAATTAGCGAGTCAATTGCCACCTGGTTATGAGGTTCAGTGGACAGGGTTATCCTACGAAGAAAGAGTTACTGGTTCTCAAGCACCTTTGTTATATGCGCTTTCGATGTTAGTAATATTTTTAAGTTTGGCGGCTTTGTATGAGAGTTGGTCAATTCCTTTTTCGGTTTTATTTATTGTGCCGCTTGGTATAGCAGGTGCTGTAATAGCATGTATAGTTTGTAATCTTACTAATAATGTTTATTTTCAAGTTGGCTTGTTAACAACGATTGGTTTATCTGCTAAAAATGCCATTATGATTGTCGAGTTTGCCAAAAAATTGCAGGAAGAGGGTTATCAATTGGTTGAGGCAACGAAAATGGCTGCCTCTATTCGATTTCGACCAATTGTTATGACTTCGATTGCCTTTATTTTGGGGGTTACGCCACTGGCAATTGCAACGGGTGCTGGTTCTGCAAGCCAACAATCTATTGGAATTGTCGTGTTAGGCGGTATGTTAGGCGCTACCTTTTTAGATATTTTATTTGTTCCTATGTTTTATATTACCGTTCAAAAGCTATTTGGTTCGAAAAAGAAAATTCATATAGAAGGAGGTAACGCATGAAAACCTCTTTTGTTTGTATAACTTTGATTTTTATGTTTGCCTGTACAATGGCACCTAAATATCAGCAACCGAGTTTGCCTGTTAGCAATGAATGGCCGCTTAAAGAGGAGCTGGCTTCTGATTTTAATTTAATAAATTGGCAGCTATTTTTTGAAAACCCTCAATTGGCAAAAGTGATTCAAATTGCTTTAGAAAATAATTCAAATTTAAAAGAAGCTGCTTTAAAAATTGAAGCTGCCCGTGCTTTATATCGTATTAAAGGCGGGGAGTTATATCCAAAGTTTTGGGCAGAGGCAAATGGGTCGAGAAAAAAAACACCCGAAAAAGCTAGTACAAATGGGGTTGAACGAATCACGGCTGCTTACGATGTCAATTTGAATACTTCCTATGAAATTGATTTATTTGGTAGAGTTCGTAGTTTGAATCGTGCAGCTTTAGAAGAATTTTTAGCGACACAAGAAGCAAGAACTGCCGTTCAGGTTTCTTTGATTGCAGAGGTTGCGAATGCTTATTTGCAATGGATGACCGATAGTCGATTGCTAAGTATTTCAAAAGAAAACTTAATTGTTTTAGAACAAATTGCAGCATTAGTAGAAAAAAGCTATCAAGCTGGCATTTCAACAAAATTAGAAAGTTTTCAGGCTAGTGCAGCAGTTGAAACGGGTAAATCAATTGTGGCTGTTTATGAAAGAAGAGTTGCTCAGGACAAAAATGGTTTAATTTTGTTGCTAGGCAAAAATATTCCTGAAATTTTTGAAGGAGAAATAAATTTAGAAGAGATTGGTTTAGCAAATGAAACATCGGTAGGTTTGCCTTCGGCAGTGTTATTAAGTCGACCTGATGTGAAGGCTGCAGAACATCAATTAAAATCTTTGAATGCGAATATTGGTGCTGTGCGTGCGGCTTATTTTCCTAAGATTTCCTTAACAGCAGCTTATGGTTTTGCAAGTAGTGGTCTTAGCACTTTGTTTTCGGGTGGCGCTGTAGGAGCATGGGAGTTCACCCCAAAAATAACCGCGCCGATTTTTGAATACGGTAGTAATCAGGCTCAGTTGAAAAATGCTAAAATTAAAAAAGAGATTGCTATTGTACAATACGAAAAGACCATTCAAATTGCTTTTAAGGAAGTATCCGATGAGCTTGTTGCTAGAAAATTTATTTTTGAACAATTATCGGCACAAAAAAAGGCATTGAATCAATATCAGGAGATTTACGAGATTCAAAAAACCCGTTATCAAAACGGAATTACAAGACTTTCAGTATTATTAGAAGCGACCCGCAATTTAAATAATGCAAAGATATCTTTTGTTGAAATTGAAAAAATTCGCTTAACAAATATTGTGAATTTATATAAAGTTTTAGGTGGTGGACAGTAAAGTTTGGCCATTCTTTTTATGTATTGAACCATCATTCATGGGTATAAATTAGCCATTTTATGCCTGTCTAATGACAAAAGGTCTTTTTTTCTTTACTAAATGCAAGTTTTCTGGTTAAATTATATTTTTTTGACTTGGGAAATTTAATGCAGCACCAGTTGATTTGTCAGGCTGTAACCGATCTGTTAGACGAAAAAAAGATAGTGCCTATTGATGCATTAAAAGGTAAAACTTTTGATGAATTGAGTGAGTACCGTGATTTTGTTATTTCAAAATTGAACCTGCCTGAAGAAGTTTTCGATTTTATTTTGGAAGAATCTAAAACGAGAATATTATCCTGTTGTGGAAATGAATATTACTTTTCAACTCATGTAGAAAACGATTCTAACGAACCTCAGATTTGTCAAGAATGCAATGAACTTTTAGTAAATCAATATTATTGGGATGAAAAAGTACCAACACTGTATGTGCCTGCATCTGGCATAAAAGTAATTGTCAACGACGAGAATTTTTGTATTGGTCGTAAACCAGAGTGCCATTTGTGCCTTGATAATATAGACATGTCGCGTCGCCATTGTGCCATTCGTTTAATCGACAATCGTTACAAAGTAGTTGATTTAGGAAGTCGCAATGGTACCTATTTAAATCAGGTTAAAGTCACAGAGGCTTATATAAAATCTGGTGATGTATTAAGATTTGGCAAAAAATTATATATTGTGATAGGTAGTACTTCAAAAACCTCTTCTGTGCGTATAGCAATCGATGAATCGACGATGTCAAAATATGGTGAATCGTCTTTAACGGATATGTTAGTTGGTGTAAAAATTGATAAATATTTGATTAAAGACAATTTGGGTAAAGGTGGGATGGGGGTTGTTTATTTAGCAGAACATTTAGAATCTCGCAAAAATTTTGCGATTAAAATCTTGCGCAGTTCCAAGCAAGATGAGGAAGGTGTTTCCCAACGATTTCATAAAGAAAGGCATGTTTTAGAAAAGCTCAAAAGCCCCTATATTATTCAATATTATGAGGCTGGTGCTTATAATGGTTTAGAATATATTGTATTGGAATATTTTGGTAGTGGAAGTTTAGGTGATTATTTACGAGAATATCAAAAATTGTCGGTTTATTTGAGTTTAAAAGTTATTTCTAAAGTTTTAGATGCGATGGAAGTAGCCCATGAAAGTGGAGTAATTCATAGAGATTTAAAGCCCGATAATATTTTAATTGATAAATCCTTCGATGTTAGAGTGACTGATTTTGGTTTGATGAAAAATTTAGAAACTTCACGAACCGGGGTGTCGACGGTAACGGGCATTACTTTAGGTACGCCTTCGTATATGGCGCCTGAACAAATAAAAACAGCTAAGGCCGTTACTGCCCAAACCGATGTTTATGGTGCGGGTGCAACTTTGTATCACATGTTAACGGGTCACCCACCTTATGAAGGCACGGGAGCGATCGAAATTATTATGAAGGTTGGTATCCTTCCGATAAAACCGATAAGTGAATATGACCCAGAAATACCAAAAGAGTTGTGCGCCATCGTTGAAAAAGCTTTATCTTTTGAATTAGAAGATCGTTATGCTTCTGTACTGCAATTTAAGGATTTATTGAGGCCATTTTTGAAATGAGTGAATTGTCTTTACCTCGTGAAATTGTGATGGGGTTGTTTAAAATATTAGGGAATGAAAAAGATAGAGAAATGTTTTTAAGCATTTTTCAATCGGTTAACCCTGAAAATTTTGCTCTTTTGATGATTGAGCCAGAGGTTTTAAGAACAAAGTCAGATCTATTAGCTTGGGATTTAGCGTTTTTATCGCATTTAGATTTAACACCGCTAATCATTGTCGAAATCGAAAAAGAAAATGATGTAAAATGTCGTAATTATCTAATTAAAAAAGTTAAAGATTACGGCGGGCAAATTAATTTATTTCCGCTAACGCGTAGCGACAAACAAGCTGAATGGATGCCTTATCAAAAATTACAAAAATGTGCTAAAAATGGCAGATTATCGTTGATATCTGTCGACAACAAAATTAGAGATGGAATTACCGCAACCAAAGTAGCTTTAAATTTAATTCGTGAATTTTACCCTCGCAAGATATTGGTTTTAAATAACCGAGGTGGGTTATACCTTAAGAATGGGCGAGGCTTAAATTATTTGGAAATTGACCCAGATTTAGAATTGCTTTACTTTCAAAAAAGTATTACGGTCAAAACCTATCAAGAAATACGAAAATACCGTGAAATGTTGGTAAAAGCTGATGAATTTGGCAAAAAAGTGCATATTCAAGTTACTTCGCCCGGTGATATTTTAAAAGAACTATTTACTGTGCAAGGTAGTGGAACTTATTTAAATTTATCCAATGAACTGGAAATTTACAATGGTTATAAAGGTTTGGATAAAGATAAGATTTGGAGTTTGATCGAAAGTGGTTTTAATTTACGACTCAAAAGTAAATATGCGTTTTCTCCCCAAGATAAAGTGATTGTTGACAAGGATTATAAAGCATTGGCCATATTAAAAAAAGTAAATGGAATGCTGTATTTGGATAAATTTGTTGTGAAAAAAAGACATCAATCGGAAGGTTGGGGGAATAGTATTTGGCGTGAGGTATTGGAATTAAATGCCAAAATCTTCTGGCGTACAAAAAGTTCCAACCCACTAAAAAATTGGTATTTTAAAAAATCGGATGGACATCAAATTGTAGATGATTGGTATGTATATTGGATTGGGCTTAATGAGAAAGAACGAAAAAAAGCCTTGCGTTATTGTAAGGAACGCGATGATTCGTTTTTGCGCGAAACAAATTAAGCGTTTATTAAAATTTGAAATTTAATTAAAGGAAGTTTTATGGGAAGCAAAGGGCCGCGAATTATAAATTATTATGAGGGAACAGAAGATTTTATAAAGGCTTCTGATGGGCTTTTTGAAGCAGAAGGTGATGTGGGGCTAATTATTGACTTAGAAACAACGGGTTTGCAAGCAGGCAAGGATAAAATCATAGAAATTGGCTTGGTTCAGTTTCGATATGATAAAGAGTCGGGAGAAATTTTAAGCATCACGGCTCGTGAGGATTTTTTGCAAGACCCAGGTAGCCCACTACCTAAAAAAATTATTGAATTAACTGGCCTAACGGATGAAATGTTAAAAGGACAAAAATTTGATCGTAAACGAATTGAAGCTCTTTGCAAAGAAAGCCAATTAATCATTGCCCATAATGCTGTTTTTGATAGAGGGTTTATGCATGCGGAATTTCCCGTTTCTGATCAATGTTTTTGGGCATGTTCAAAAGATGATATAGATTGGAAGGCATATGGATTTTCTTGTCGTGTCTTACAACATTTATGCAATGATCATGAGTTTTATTATGATGGACATCGAGCGGAAATTGATTGTATGTCGCTTTTAAAACTAATTTCTATGAAAAATAATAACAACTCTGTCTACATGAAAGACCTTTTGAATAATGCTTTTATGAAGGAGTATATTGTATTTGCGGACGGAGCCCCATTTGAGTCAAAAGATATCTTGAAAAATGCCTTTTTTCGCTGGGATGCTATCAATAAGGTCTGGTCAAAAAAAATAAAAGAAAATAGTCTCGACGAAATCAAGGAAATGATGAAAACGGTGTATACCAAAGGGCGCGCTGCCTATCGTTTAGAGGAAATACCCCTGAAGAAGCGTTTTCTCGATTGAAAAATGTTTTTTTATTGAAAACTTCGTTGACAAAATAAGGCAAAACCATATAAATCTTGCGCGTTTTCCCCTGTGGTGTAATTGGTAACACACCTGATTTTGGTTCAGGCATTCGAGGTTCGAGTCCTTGCGGGGGAACTCTTCATTCCCCTAGACCAGACTCCCCAATCAAAACCCCTAAAATTCGACCTAATTTAAACTGAAATCAGCCAAAAAAGAGATAAAAATACTCAAAATTCGATTTCTTTTGCCAATTTTTTTTAAATTTTTCAAAATTCAGCGTTTTTAATAAGTTTACATATAGATAATTCATGAAAGATTTCGCTTGATTTATCAATCATTTAGTCAACAAATTCGGCACACTTTCAAAAAAGAAATAGTTATTAAGGCAATGAAATAATTTAATAAATAAGATAAAACATTATTTTTATAAATTTAAAAAAATTTGCAAAATTCTTTGAAAAAAAAATGTCAATCCTTGGATTCATGAACTATAATCGAAAAATCAGTGAGCCACAATATGTTGTGATTGCTTTGTTAAAGTATCACAAAATAGGGGTGTTTAGTGAAAAGTTGTAATTTTGCCAGCGAGTTAAAATACACAAGCAATTTATAGTCAAATTAATCAAAATAACAGGGGGAATAGCGTGTTAGATGAGATCGAAGTAATTAATAGGGATGGACAAGTTGAGCTTTTGAATATCCAAAAGATTCAAGAAAAAACGAGTAAGGCGTGCGAAGGGCTTGAAGGGGTTAGTCAATCGGAGCTAGAGGTAGATGCAGGAATACAATTTAGAAATGGTATTACAACAGAAGAAATTCAAGAAACGATTATTCATACGGCTGTAGACAAAATCGATGTGGAATGCCCAAACTGGACATTTGTGGCGGCGCGTTTGTTTTTGTATGACCTTTACCATCGAGTGGGCAAAAATATTGGGGGAGTAAAAGGCCAGCCCTATTGTCATTTAAAGAAATACTTTGAAATTGGTGAAAAACTAGGGCGCATTGTGTTAGGCTTAAGAGATAAATACAATTTAGACGATTTAAATAATTACATAAAAATTGATCGTGATTTGAATTTTAACTATTTAGGCATTAAAACTTTATATGACCGTTATTTGTTAAAAGACCGCAATAATTTGCCGATTGAGTTGCCGCAACAGATGTTTATGGCAATAGCAATGTTTTTGGCTCAAAATGAAAAAGATTGCCAAGGTTGGGCGAAGAAGTTTTATGATGTATTGTCTAATTTTGAAGTTATGAGCGCAACCCCAACTTTGTCCAATGCTAGAACACCGCGTCATCAATTAAGCTCCTGTTTTATAGGTGCTGCCCCCGATAATATCGAAGGAATATTTGACGGTTATAAAGAGATGGCATTACTATCTAAGTTTGGTGGTGGTATTGGTTGGGATTGGACATCCGTGCGTTCACAAGGCTCTTTTATCGATGGGCATAAAAATGCGGCAGGCGGTATTGTTCCATTTTTGAAAATGACAAATGATTTGGCTGTGGCCGTTGATCAATTAGGTACTCGAAAAGGTGCCATTGCGATTTATATTGAGCCATGGCATATGGATGTAGAAGATTTTATTGATTTGAAAAAGAATTCGGGTGAAGAAAGAAGAAGAACTCACGATTTATTCCCTTCTCTATGGATCAATGATTTATTTATGGAGCGCGTTGAAAATAACGGTCAATGGACATTATTTGACCCATTCAGTGCGCCAGGGTTAAAGGAAGCTTACGGGGAAAAATTTAAGGCATTATACGAAAAGTATGAGAAAGATGCGAGTATACCAAGACGCGTAATACCAGCCAAAGAATTATGGAAGAAAATATTGTTATGTTATTTTGAATCTGGTAGCCCGTTTCTTTGTTTTAAAGATACTTCTAATAACTCAAACCCTAATTCACATGCAGGTGTGATTCGTAGTTCCAATTTATGTACAGAGATTTTTCAAAATACATCCCCCAATTCTTATAAAGTAAATGTTAAATTTGCAGATGGTACATCGCAATTATATCAGGAAGATGATATTGTTTCTACGGATCAAGGTGTAACAAAAAAAGCAAACAAACTAACTTCTTTAGATATGTTAGATGGTAAGGATATTTACATTGTTGAAAAAGAATCACAGAATGGCTTGACGGCAGTATGTAATTTGGCTTCCATTAATTTGAGTCGCGTCAATACAAAAAAAGATATTGAAAGAGTTGTGCCAATTGCAATAAGAATGTTGGATAATGTCATCAATTTGAATTTTTACCCAGCAGCCAAAGTTAAGGAAACAAATTTATTGTCGCGTTCAATTGGGTTAGGTGTAATGGGTGAATCGCAATGGCTAGCGGAAGCTAGAGTTTATTGGGGTAGCCAGGAACACCTAGAAATGATTGATGAAGTGATGGAGCGCATTAGCTTTCATGCAATTAACACATCCTGTGATCTAGCGGTAGAAAAAGGGCGTTACCCAACTTTTGAAGGTTCTAAATGGAGTAAAGGAATTTTTCCAATTGATTCGGCAAAACAAACAGCTAAAGAATTAACCAAACGCAATTATGATAATGATTGGGATGGTTTAAGAGAAAAAGTTAAAAAGAATGGTATGCGAAATGGGTATTTAATGGCGATTGCCCCAACTTCAAGTATTTCTATTTTGACGGGTACAACTCAAACAATTGAACCAATATACAAAAGAAAATGGTTTGAAGAGAATCTGTCAGGGTTGATTCCTGTAACGGCACCAAATATATCGCCGTATACAAATGAGTATTACATTTCGGCGTATGATTTAGATCAAAGAGATTTGGTTCGTGCAGCAGCAGTTCGTCAAAAATGGATTGATCAAGGTCAATCGTTAAATATTTTTGTACGAATCAATCAGGCTAGCGGCAAGACATTAAATGAAATTTATACTTTAGCATGGAAGTTAGGTTGTAAATCGACTTATTACTTAAGAAGTGAATCAGCAGAAAGCAAAGACGATGTGGCAGATAGAAGTGCAGAATGTGTGGGGTGTCAATAATGTTAGATAGAAGAAATGTTGTTGATCAAGGTAAGAAAAAAATATACAACCCTGCAAGTAAAGAATCGGTAAATGATCGCAGTATCATTGATGGTAACCCTACAGGGTTAATTGAGTTAACTAAAGTTAAATACACCTGGGCGGTTCCGCTTTGGGATACTATGTTAGCGAATACTTGGTTTCCTAAAGAAGTTGATATGACTCAAGACGCAAAAGATTATAAATTGCTTTCTATTGCAGAACGCCGTATGTATGATTTGGTTTTGTCTCAGTTGATTTTTATGGATAGTATTCAAACTAACAATACTTCTGACAATATCAACCCGTTTGTAACAGCACCTGAAGTAAATATTTTGCTTGTGCGTCAAGCATTTGAAGAAGCTCTTCATAGTGCTAGTTATGCGGTTATGGTCGAGTCAATTTCAGAGAATACTGACAAGATTTATAATATGTGGCGTACTGATGAGATGTTAGGCAGAAAAAACGCCTATATTGCCAGTGTGTATGATAATTTGGAAAAAAACCCAACTTCTCATAATAAATTATTGGCACTAGTTGCAAACCAAGTATTAGAGGGGATCTACTTTTACTCAGGCTTTGCATTTATTTATTCACTAGCGCGCAGTGGCAAAATGCTTGGTAGTGCTCAAATGATTCGATTTATTCAGCGTGATGAACTAACTCATTTGACTTTGTTTAAACAAATGATTAATTCTATTCGCAAAGACCGTCCAGAGTTGTTCACAAAAGAATTAGAGCAACAAGTCTACGAAATGTATCGTGAGGCTGTGCGGTTAGAAGTCGAATGGGGTACGCATGTAACCGATGGTAAAATATTAGGGTTTAATGCAGCTATCATTGAGCAATATATTCAACACTTAGCCGATGTTCGATTGAAGGGTATTGGGTATAACATATTATTTGACCGAGAAAACCCTATCAAGTGGGTTGATAAATTCTCGCATTTTAATAATCAAAAAGTTAACTTTTTTGAAGCCACAGTTACAAATTATTCAAAGGGCAGTATCAGCATGGATGATTTCTAGGAATCATTCCGATTGTTGGAACAGAGGCGCGAATTTTGCGCCTCTTTTTTTATAATTTTTTGAAACTTCAGAATTTATATCGGTGAGTATCATTCATTATTTGATATGATACTATCGATTTTTGGTTTAATATATTGATTTGAATTTATATCTCATGCAAAATTTTTTCGTAAAGTATTACCGTTTTATTACATTTTGTTTTATTGCGACGATCCTAATTGCTTGTGTTGTTTTATTTTATAATCGAGAAGTATTTCTTTATAGCAGTGATACGGATTCTCTTTTAGAAGGGGATGCAAGAACGAAAGAGACAACGGGGTTTATTGCCGATTCCATTGAAAATGATACTTGGCTAGCTTTTGTTTTTGAATGTAATAATATTTTGCAAAAAGAAAATCTCGAAAAATATAGAGTGTTTTGCGAGGAGCTAAGAAGTTTGCATGAATATCGCGGCATGTTGGGTCTTGCAAATATTTTAGTCCCTAAAGTTTTAGAGAACGGAAAAGTTAACCCGCGTTTTGAGCTTTTGATACGAAAACAAATATACGAAGAAAACAACTGGGAAGAAATAAAAAACAGCTGTCTTGAAACTTCCTATATAAAAAATGTAATTGTAACGGAAGATTTTGCTTATGCTTCATTACTTGTCAGGTTTAAATTAGAAGAAACTTCCAGTGCTCAAATCAATGAGTTTATCGAAAGAATCAATCAGAAAATCAATGCGGTGAGCTCAGCCGATTTTAAGGTCTATAAAATTGGAATGCCAATACTTAAGAAAGAAATACAGACAAGTATTCTTAGCAATTTGTTTGTAAAAGGCAGTATCGCATTGGTATTGATTCTGATTTGTTTAATATATATTTGTCGTCGTTTCGCCTATTTTTTTAATTTAGTATTCTCAATTCTTCTAAGTTTTGTGTTGTTATTTTTAGTCGTGTTTTCGTTTTCATTACCTCTTGATTTTTATTTGTTATTGTTGATACCCATTGTAATAACGATTCAACTCACATTTTCTGTGCATTTATATATTGCAATGCAAAAGCTGGAAAGTCAGAATGAGAATTTGCCTTTTATAGAAATCGCCAGCCAAGCCGTTAGCGAAATTTTAAAGCCAAGTATATTTGCCTGCCTTACAACTGTAATTGGTTTGTTATCATTTGTTCTCAGCCCCTTACCAGAGTTACAATTATTTGGTTCCTTTGGTGCAATTGCTTTGGTCATTGTGTTATTTGTTAGTTTTGGCCCTGGAGTATCCATTTTAATCGCATTTAGAAAAAAGAAAAAAAATATTCAAATAAATAAAAATAGTTTTGGCTTTGTGTTCTTTAAGAATTCAAAAAACTATATTTACCCGAGTTTTATACTTTTTGTTATTTTTTGTGCTGCTGTTTTACATATCCATAAAATTAAAACAGACGAACGCATTTTGCAATATCTACCCAATAAGAGTGAAATGAAGGAGGGGCTTTCGATTTTAAGCGATAAGTTTGGTGGAATTCATATGTTTAAAATTGAAATTGATTCCAATAAATTGAATGGAGCAAATGACGCTGAATTTTTGGCTTACCTGATTGAAATTCATAAGATAACTGAAAAACATAAAAAGGTTTCCGCCGTTTATTCTTATGCACAATTAGTTTCTCAAGTAAATGAAAAATTTATTGAAGCAATTGATCACAGTAGTTTTTCTTTTCTAAAAAAAGTGGTTTCAGCAGAAAGTATAAAAGGAGAAATTCAAATACCTTCACCATTAGTGATGTCGACTATTTCAAATGTGTTGAATGTTTATAATCCGAGTGGTATTGAATTATTATTAGATAAGAATTCTCAAAAATCAACAATGTTTATTCGCACGAAAGATATGCCCTCCGAAGAATATGTAGCACTAATCAATGAAATAGTTAGTGAATCAGAAAAAATAAAGCCTAAGGCTTATAAAATTAATTTGCTAGAAGGTATCCATGAATATATGGCAAAAGAAAATCAAATCAAAGACAGTCTTATTTATAGTTATATTTCAAGTATTTGTCCTATCTTTTTAATGTTGTATATATTGTTTAGATCGGTAACGGTCTCATTGGTGTTGGTGATAATTAATGCAGCAGCCGTAGCCATGATGCTAGGGTTTACTGGATATATGGGAATCTCTCTAAACTCCATAACTGTATTGGCAGGTTCTCTTGCCTTTGGGGTAGCAGTAGATGATTCCATTCATTTAATCAATCAGTTTCAGATTTATCGTAGCAAAATGTCAGTAGAAGAGGCCATAAAATGCACTTATGAAACGAAAAATAGAGCCATTATTGGTACCAGCTTATTAATCATATTTACGGCAATCTTTTTTTGGATGATTGACTTTACGCCGATTTCGAATTTTGGTTTAGTGACAGTTGTTTCCATGAGTTCAGCATTGTTGTTAAACTTATTTGTGTTGCCGTTTTATTTAAGATATTCTAGCATTAAATAAAATTGGTAGAAATCTGCGATTTTAAAAAGATTATATTTTTTTGATAGCAGTCAAAATTTAAAGGGGTTGTTGGTTATCTTGATTCTTTTCAAGAATTGATTTTTGTTTGCCAAGATAGTAGCCATCAATAATTGAAACGAGCCAAATAATTGTGATAAGATAAAACAAATAATGATATAGATATAGATTTTGAGTTTGTATAAAAATTTCAATCTCCTTTTCTAATACGGCGATATCAATTCCATAGTGTGCTATCCTTCCAAATTTTTCAATTATCATAGCAATTAATAAATAAATTTTATAAAATACAATTGTAAAATACACGAGTGTAGGAATTGCATACAGTAGCCCGCGTATGTAATATTTTAAATAAATTTGACCTAGACCAGGTATAATAAGACCAGATAACAAGGCACTCTTGATTCCGTAATTCATTTATTTTGCCTTTTTAAGCCTTAGCCTTTTTTACAAAGCAGACTTTAAACATTAAATTTTGCCTCGAATGCCAAGGCCTTCATCAAAGCCAAACATTAAATTCATATTTTGAATACTTTGGCTTGCGGCACCTTTCGTTAGGTTATCAATGGCAGAAAAGACCAGAATCCGATTGCTTCTTTTATCAAACTTAGCACTTATATCACAGAAATTGGTGTATTTAACATTGCTGATTTGAACTTCATTGGGTGTATCGAATACTCGAACGAATTCGGAGCCTTTGTAGGCATCTTTTAAAACAGTAATCAATTCATTTGATTCAATGTTGTGATTTGGTAATGCCGTAATTGTCGAGAATATTCCACGATCCATAGGGGCCAAATGAGGTATAAACATAACGGTTGTTGGTTTGCCAGCATAATTTGAAATGCCTTGTTCGATTTCTGGCGTGTGCTTATGATCCCCTATGCCATAGGCTCGAATATTTTCATTACAAGAAACAAATAAATTAGCACTTGCGGCGGAATAAGTTCTACCTGCTCCTGAAATACCAGAATAGGCTACAATTGAAATTGTTTGGTTATTAATAAGACCAGATTTAACTAATGGCGATATTGCTAATATGTTGCCTGTCGGGTAACAACCTGGGTTGGCAATTAAGCGTGCTACTTTTATTTTTTCACGATAGTGCTCTGGTAAACCATAAACAGCTTCTGATAATAAATCTTTTGCCAAATGCTCGTGTTTATACCATTCTTCATAAGTTCGATAGTCTGCCAATCTGAATTCACCACCTAAATCAATGATACGACATTTACCATCAAGTAAGGGTTTGACAAGTTTCATGCTTTCAGGGTCTTTTTTGGTCATAAAGACTATGTCGCAACCAGATAACTCCGCAATATTTGTGTCGCTTAACTTGTGGTTAATGACATTTTTATATTTAGGTATTACGCTACTGATGTCTTTGCCTGTTGAACTATCTGAAGTCAAAACAGAAATCTCTACATTTGGGTGATGAATTAAAATATCTAATACGCCTTCACCTGCTAAACCAGTTGCTCCAATTATCCCTGCTTTTATTTTTTTATTCATTTTCTTTCCTTTATTTGGCTTTTCTAAAATCTTTTAGTTGTAAGTCAATTGTGCTTTGTCCATTCCATTCATGAAGGTAGGGGTAATAGGCAATATCAATCGTATCGCATTCTATCAATTCATTCAATCGATCTGCGAAGTTGAATGCAATAACATTCGAGACATGCCCATGTTGTACGACCTTAAACTTTAAATGATTATTTTTTTTACCAATTACCTTTGGTGTTCCAATTACGCTTACTTTTCGAGTCGCAAATAATGGGTTTGGGTTGGCACAACCAAAAGGCTCTAACTGGTGTAACTCATCCATTAAGTTTCGCGTAAGATCAGAAATATTTGTCTCGGCATCAATTCTAATAATGGGTTGCAATTGATCAGGAGTTAATTGATTTTTGCCATATTGTTCAATCATATCTCTGAATGCTGAAATGTTACTTTTATCAATTTGAAAACCAGCGGCCATGGCATGACCACCGAATTGAATTAAATATTTTTCTGCAAAAGAAAGGGCGTCGGGTAGGCTATAACCTTCAATGGAACGAGCAGAGCCTTTGCCAATTTTGGCAGTTTCTTCGCAACAAGAAATCACAAAAGTAGGTCGGTAGTATTTTTCTAAGATTTTACTGGCAATAATACCAATAATTCCACTGTGCCAATTATCGCCATTTAAAACAATGGTGTGCGTATACTTTTTAGTGAGTTCAGCTGCCTGTTCAAATGCTTCTATAGAATGCATTTTTTCAATGTCTTGGCGTGTTTTATTTAGCTGATCCAGTTCAATTGCAACTTCCTTTGCTTCTTGTCTTGATTTAGATGTAAATAATTTAATAGCTAAATCGGATCTTCCCAGTCGCCCAGCAGCATTAATTCTTGGTGCAATTTGAAAAGCAATATCTTCAGATGTCAATTCTTTTTGACGATCGATAGAAGTCTCAATTAAAGCTTGAATACCAGGGTTGTTTGCACGACGCATTGCCTCTAAACCATATTTTACAATGGCTCGGTTTTCATCAATAAGCGGCACCATATCAGCGATCGTGCCTAAGGCCGCAAATGATAAAGAATCAAGTAAAAAATCTTTAAAGGCAGATCCTATTTTTTTTGTTTTACTTGCACCTTCCGCAACTGCCCATGCTAATTTCATAGTTACGCCAGAACCAGAAATTCCTTTGAAAGGGTAGGGGCAATCAGGTAGTTTAGGGTTAATGATTGCATAAGCATTTGGCAATGAATCACCCACTTCATGATGATCTGTTATGATGATATCGACCCCTAGGTTTTGCGCATGAATCATTTCATCAACACTGCGTATCCCACAATCAGCCGTTATTAATAATTTACAACCCTTTGCCGCAACTTTAGTGATAGCGTTTTTATTTAAGCCATATCCTTCTGTAATTCGATCGGGTACATAATGGATAGAATTGCCGCCAATGAATTGAAAGAAATTGTATAATAAGGAAGACCCCGTAATTCCATCTACATCATAATCCCCATAACAACAAATGATTTCTTGTTTTAAAAGTGCCTGATCAATTCTTTTTACGGCTTTTTCCATGTTTTTAAATAAAAACGGACTATGAATTTCGTCCAAACTAGGTTTAATAAATTGTTTGATCTCATTAAGGTTTTTTAAGCCCAAATTATTAATAATTCGAGAGGAAATAGTAGACAAACCTGTACTAGTTCGAATGAAATTTGTTGTTTCTTCTGAACAGTTTTTGATACGCCACTTTTTTGCAATCATTATTTGTTATCCGATGGGTCTTCAACTATTTCATTCAAAGCGTCATAGTATTCACCTGGCTGATCAATTTTAATTAAATCAGTTTCATTTTCTTTAGCTCTATTAGTCTTTTTATCTGAGACCATGGCTTGGGTAATATCGATTTCTTCCATATCGCGTGTAATGCAAATGACAGTCATATCATCTTTTTGCTTGGCACCTTTGCAATGTGCTTTAATATCTTTTAATAACTCTTGTAATTGATCATGCGGGGAGTTAAAATTTTTTTCAAATGAATTTAAAAGACCTTGTAAACCAAACTCCTGTTTGTGTCGATTGGTACTTTCGGTGATGCCATCGGTGTACAGTAATAAGGAGTCACCTTTATTTAAATCGAAGGAGATGTCTTCGTAGGTAATATCTGATATGGTACCTAATGGAGTATTACCGCCGTCAATTTCTTCAATTTTCCCATTTTCTCTTTTAATTAAAGGGGGGTGATGACCCGCATTTGCCATAACCACACGCCCTTTTAGTACATCTATTTTGAGAAGTAGTGCTGTCGCAAAAAAATCATTAGAACATTCTTTTTCAAAAATTCGATTTACTTCATTAAATGCTACTCCTGGGCTGGAATTTAAGGTTGCAAAGAATTTAATTTCGCTAGTTAATTTTGCCATTACGAGTGCCGCGGGTATTCCCTTACCGCTGACATCACCAATGGCGATTAGTATCTCATTCTTTTTGTAGACAAAGTTGTAAAAATCTCCACCGACTTGCAAGGCAGGAAAATAACAACTCGAAAATTTAAACCCTCTAATGTTTGGCTCTTTGTTTGGCAAGAAGTTTAATTGTACGCGTTGAGCTATTTCCAAATCTTGATGCATACTTTGTTGTTGCAAAATATCCGCATGCATTTTGGCGGTTGCAATGCCCGCAGAAACTTGAACTGAAATTGCCACCATCATTGCTAATTCTTCTTCGATATACAGTTTATCATTTAACTTAGATTGCAACTGAATTAACCCTAAGAGTTCGTCGCGATAGATAATAGGGGCAATCAACAATGATTGTTTATGTGATTCATTGCCAATTTTCACCGCGATATTTTTAATGGCACCTTCTTTAGACTGAATGGCTTGTGATACCAAAATGTCATGAAACGGTATCTTTTGATCAGACGCATACCTTCTGTGTACAGGAGCATAATTTCGCTTATCGTCTCTTAAAATGATGGTACAGCTATCAGTATTTTGAAAAACACCCATAATTCTATCCATCAATTTGACAAGCAAAGTATCAATGTTGAGAGAAGAAGAAATATCTTGTGCAATGGAAATAATTACATTTAGTTTTTGTATTAGGTCGTGTTTGGTTATTTTTTCTAATTGATCAAATTTGAAAAAGGCTGAAGTGCCACCAATTACTTCAGCTTCATCTGAGCCACTTAATTGATTTAAAACTCCAGAACCATGAGCCGATGAAACTTGAAGACTTGCGGGGTCTATAAAATTATATTTGACCTTACCTAATTCAAGTAAATCACCAGATTGCAACAGGGCTTTTTGAATCAATTTTCCATTGATTCTCGTTCCATTTTTTGAACCCAAATCTACTACATAATATTTTTCGTCTTCTTTGATAATTTTACTATGACTGCGTGAAATTCCCGGTAGCAACAATTGAATGTCAGCATTTATGCCTCGACCAATTGTAAAGGCATCGTGAATTTCATAGCAACGACCATGAAAATTCCCGCCGATTGTTTTTAGGTGAGCCATAGAGTTCCTATAATTTTAATGCATGATTTTATATTTAGTCAGTCAGGAAAACCTTTTATTGAGTTTTAAAAGTCGAATTTGAAATACTAACTTTTGGATTTTCAATAAGCCCTAACTTAACCAATTTTGTTTTTTAGGATTATAGCAATTTGCTTTAAAAAGTTAGAGTTTAGGTTCAACAATTGTCAACTCTTGATAAATTACTGTAAATAATCTTTTTCATATAATTTGCATAATGAAAACTATTTAAGCTATTGTTTTAAAGATCGTGTAAATTCTGAAATAGATTACTTGGGTTTGCAAATTGGCAAGGTAGCCAAAACTAAAACTATTAATGCCTAACCGCTTACCATTTATTATCGCTCATTTATGGGTGGTAGGGCTAACTAAAGCGCGTCTTTCAAACCAAATTAAAACAAACCTTACTTCTGGTGGCACGAAAGGTAACTAAGCAAATCGACTAAAACAAATTGAAAGCATGCCTAAGTGCATTTTGTTTAAATTCAAAGCTTTCCAGTATTTTGGATGATTTAGCTTAACCAAACTATTCCTTATTTTGCTTTTTAAATCCTAATAACAATGAATCTGATAGCTTTCTATTATAAATTAAAGATTAGGCTTTGTGTTTGCTAAGGGAATTGCTAGATTTTCGTTATTATGCTATAATTTAAAAAGTCTATTTTGTTTGCCTTTTGTAAATATTTTGATTTTAGTTTTGACTAAAAACTCTAAAATCGTAGAATTTGTAACATTTTTGAAAGATATTAAGTGCCTGTTTACGAGTATGTTGGCTTTGATAATAGGGGTCAGGAAAAAAAGGGAGTTTTAACCTCAGATTCCCCGTTTACAGCTCGTGAAAAATTAAGAACAATGGGCATTCGTGCCTCTGACATCAATGTATCTAAAGTTGGTGGGAATAAATCTTTTTTTGCTTCTATTAAACGGATGTTTGCTAGGGGTAGCAAATTAGAGGTTGCAAATGTCACGCGACAACTTGCGACATTATTAAAATCAGGGATACCCTTAGCTGAATCGTTAGATGTGTTAATTAAGCAGATTGAAAATATTCATTTAGAAAGAGTATTTCGTCAAATTTTAGAACAAATTGTTCAGGGTGATAGTTTGGCAGATTCAATGGAACAGCATCCCTATGTTTTTTCAGGTTTATATATTGCTATGGTTCGATCTGGTGAAATGTCGGGCAAATTAGATGATGTTTTAGAGAGGTTAGCAGAATATACCTACAAAAAACAAATTTTAGAAGAAAAAATTAAAGCTACGCTTGCTTACCCAGCTGTTTTAATAGGTATTGGGTTTTTGGTAGTTAGTGTTTTATTATTTGTGATATTGCCGCGAATAACATCTTTTTTTATACAAAACAATATTCAACTTCCATTGTTAACAAGAATTTTTATGGGCATTTCAGGTTTTATGTTATCGATTTATGGGGTAATATTTATTGGAGTTATACTGACCGCCATTTATTTTTTCAAGAAGTATATAGAAACACCCAAAGGCGACCTTTGGTTTTCAAAATTCAAATTAAAACTGCCATTAGTTGGTGATTTGATGAAAAAATCGGCTGTGTCAAAGTTTACGGTTACTTTTGCTGCATTATTGCGAACGGGAATACCAGCTTTGGAAGGTTTAAAAATTGTCGGTGATGTAATGGGGAATGCATTAATGCAGAATGTGGTCAAAGATGTTCAGACAGCAGTTATAGAAGGTTCTGATATGTCTTCAAAATTAAAAGAGTCGGGGGTATTTCCGCCGGTAGTAGGGTATATGATGGCGGTAGGGGAACAATCTGGTCAATTGGAGGAAATGCTTGAGCGCATTGGAACGGCTTATGATCAGGAAATTGAAATCGCAAGCGGTAAGATAATTTCCGTGATTGAGCCAATAATGATAGTTGGGTTAGCAGTAGTTGTTGGTGGCATTATTGCTTCAGTATTATTGCCAATCATGCAAATGAGTAATATAAAATTTTAATTATATGGAGAAAAAAATGAAAAAGAAAATAATAAAGCGCAATTACTTTTCATTAGTGGAATTAATGGTGGTCATCACAATCATTGGTTTGTTAGGTGGTATTGTAGCAATGAATGTTTTTGAAAATGTTAAAATAGCGAAAATTGGCACTACTCGAGCAAGTATTGTAGAGTTAGTAAAACAAGTAGATATGTATTATATGAGTACTGGCAAATACCCTGGTTCCTTAAATGATTTGGTTGTAAAGCCAGAAGGTGTGAAAGGATGGAAAGGCCCATATTTAAAGGCATTATCAAATGATGCTTGGCATAATCCATTTGCCTATAATGTGAATGCAGGCGATAAAACTACTCCATATGTTGTGTATAGCTTTGGTCCGGATGGGGTAGAAGGTGGCGACGACGATATTTTTGAAAGAGAAGATAGTGAGCCTACTGGGGTTTCTGGTGGATCTAAAACGAACGAAGTGTCAGAAGAGCCTAATTAACAGTCATTCTTTTAAATTAAGAATCAGACTTTAAAATTTATAATTAGTTTTAAATATCAGACAAATATAGGGTTTAATTTTGAAATCTAGCAAAAGAAATAATTTTACTATTTTAGAGTTAATGGTGGTAATTCTAATTATGGGTTTAGCAACGGGAATTGTGGTTGTTAAACTTGATAATTTTTTACCAGCTCTACGAATGGATTCTTCTGCTAGGCAATTAGCTGGTTTGATTTCACATTTGTATGATGCCTCTGTAAGTAGTGGTAAACTTTATGGTCTTAAGTATAACGGAAAAGAAAACTATTATCAAGTTCGATTGATATGGAGTGAAAAATACGAGGATGACAAAGAGTTAATGGGTGAGGATCAAACCTTAGCCAAGAAAGTATATTTGCCTGAAGGCGTAAAATTTAAAGAAATTAAAGATGATTTTGGGCAATCTGTACCACAATATGATGATTTTATGGAAGTGCGATTTGACCCAACTGGGTTTGTAACACCGCATCGCATTCATCTTGAAGATGAATCGGGGAATGAAATTACATTAGAAGTTTTATTTTTAACTGGTGAGGTAATTTTTCATGATGGTTATTACGAACCACGGGTAACATTAGACAGTGTGGTACCAAAATGAAGATTAATAAAAACTCGCATTTATTTACATTAGTTGAAGTGATTTGTGCTATCGTAATTTTAAGTTTTTCTTTAACTTCTATCGTTATTTCAATCAATCAAAATATGATAAAGGTTATAACTTCGGGGGTTGCCATTAAATGTGTATTAGCGGCTCAAAATAAATTAGCTGAATATCGTATGAAAAATTGGAGCGAAATACCACCACAGGACTCTGGCTTTTTAATGCCTGAAGAATCAGAATCTTATAAATATGAAATGACTTCTGAGCTAGTTCAAAATGAATACGGAAGCTTTGTGCATATTATATTTACGACAACTTTCCCCGCCTCTCGAAGTAGTAAGTCAAATGGTTTCGTCCTACAAACCGATATTGCCTTGCCAGCAAATGAATCAAAAAAAATAGAAGAAGCGATAAAAAATTCTGAATTAAATGGTCGCAAATGAAAGTATCTCGGTTTACCTTAATTGAGCTGCTAGTTTCCTTGCTTATTTTGGGTTTTGTAATGGTGGCTATATGGCAAATTACAATTGGTGTGCTAACTAGTCGCAAATTTATTCATGAAGACTTTCAACCGGCTAAGGCGGGCAGTATAACCTTAAATTTATTGCTACAAGAAATTAAATACGCCCATAAGTTTTATCTTTTAGATTTACCAATTTCAGAAGAAGAAGAAAAAAAGTTTCAGGCAAATAAAAGAAGCAGTGAAAAAAGTGCCGATTTTTTAATGCTAGTAACGGGAGAAGTAGAACAAAAAGGGGATTTATCTTCAAGTCGATTGGAGTTTTATTCTTCTTCCCCTCTATTCGACCCTCGAAAGGGTGCGATACCACAAGTAAGTAAAATTTTATATCGATTAGAACCCTATGTTCAGGATGGCGAAGAATTGACGGATCGGTATGAATTGGTCCGTGCTGCAGTGGAAGCAAGCCCGCGTGTATCGGAACATGGAGTTCCGCAAATTGTCTTATCGAGTGCGGATATGACGGGTTTTTCAGTGTATAAAGGGGTTCGACTATTTAGGATTCAGTATTATAATGGGTTAGAATGGGTAGATGTTTGGACTTCATCAGCCGAAAAAGACGCGCCTTTAGCAGTACGAATTGATATGGTTTTAAACGCTTCAAAGTCGAATGGTGAATCTTTGCCTGCCATTGATTATAGGGGGTTTGATTTTGAATTGGATCTATCAGAAGGTGATGTTCGCATGAAAGGGGTTACAAATGTTATCAGCAGTACAATTACGGCGGAAAAGTAGGAGTTTGGTAGCTTAATGAAAAATGTAGTATTATTAGGAGGTACCGGTTCCATAGGAGAAAATACTTTAGCTGTATTACGAAAATTCCCAGAGGAGTTCAAACTTTTTGGAGTTGTTGCCCATCAAAATATAGAGAAATTATATGCAATTATAAAAGAATTTCGACCCGAATATGCTTGTTTGACGGAACCAAATTCGGCTAAGCAATTAAGCCAAAAAATAAATAAGGAATCTAACTTTTGTAAAATTTTAAGTGGCATGGAAGGTGCGGAAGAAATTGCAAGCCATGCAAATTCAGATATTGTGATTTCTGGTATTTCAGGGGCAAACGGGTTATTGCCTACATTAGCAGCTGTTGAAGCTGGTAAAACGGTTGGAATTGCCAATAAAGAACCTTTGGTAATGGCAGGTGATTTAATTGTTTCTGCGGCTAAAAAAAATAATGCGTTTTTACTTCCTGTAGATAGCGAACATAGTGCGATTCATCAATGTCTTGCAGGTTCTGATAAAGGTATTCATAAAATTTGGTTAACAGCATCAGGAGGACCATTTCGAAATTGGAATCAAAACCAACTTGAAAATGCTAAAATTGAAGAAGCGTTAAAACACCCCACTTGGAACATGGGTTCAAAAATTACAATTGATTCTGCTACTTTAATGAATAAGGCATTAGAAATAATTGAAGCCCATTGGTTGTTTAAAGTACCATGTAATAATATTCAGGTAATTGTGCAACCGTCATCTATCATTCATTCCATGGTTGAATTTATAGATGGGTCTACAATTGCTCAACTAGGTGTGCCAAGTATGGAATTACCTATTCAATATGCTCTTACTTACCCACAGCGATTGAAAGGAAATGTAAAAGCACCTGATTGGCTTACCTTAGGTTCTTTAATTTTTGAAAAGCCTAACCCACATCTTTCGCGTGCTTTAGAATTTGCCTACCAAGCGGCAGAAGAAGGCGGGGCAATGGGGGTTGTTTTAAACGCAAGTAATGAAATCGCTGTGAAACATTTTTTGGAAAAGAAAATATCTTTTTTGCAAATATATGATTTAATAAAGGATGCAATGAAAAACTATAAAGGCACTAAGGCATCTGATTTAGATGATATTACTAAAATTGATCTTCAAGTAAGACAGGAATTTAATTTATGGAAAATTTAATTAATATTATATCCGATTCTTGGTATATCATCCTAACGATTTTAGGGTTTAGCTTTATCATTTTTGTGCATGAGTTGGGCCACTATTTAATGGCCAAAAGGGCAGGTGTAAAAGTTGATAAATTTTATATCGGTTTTGACTTTGGTGGTTTAAAAATATTTTCATTTGTTAAAAACGAAACGGAGTATGGCATAGGGATATTTCCGTTTGGTGGGTATGTAAAATTGCATGGTTACGAAGAATTACCTGGTCATGAAAGCGAAATAAAGGATTTACCTAAGGCGCATTTTCATTCTAAATCTGTAGGGGAACGATTTGGAATTATGGTTGGTGGTGTGGCAATGAACTTCATTTCGGCAGTATTTTTAATTTTAATTATGTATGGTATTGGTAAAGAATTTGCGGGACCAGTCATTGGTAAAACTTATAGTGTTTCAGCCATTGTAGGTGGTCTAAAAGAAGATGATAAAGTAATTTCGATTGATGGCAAACCTATTAAAACTTTTCTAGACATCAGAAAACAAGTTGTTTTGGGAAAAGCTGGTGAAGGGATGATGTTTAAAGTAGAGAGAGACAATAAAGTTATTGATTTAGTTATTGTTCCAGAAATGAATTATGAGCATGGGGTGCCAGAAATTGGAATAACCCCGCAGCTTGGTTTAAAAATTGGGGGTATTTATGATGGTTCTCCTGCAAATCTAGCTGGCTTTTTACCTGGCGACACGATTGAATCTGTTAATGGTAAAAAAATTGCAAAACACTATGAGTTTGATGATATCGTTGAAAATAGCCCAGGCGAAGAATTATTAGTTGGTATTTTACGAGAGAAACAGCCTTTAGAGATTAAATTAAAACCATCTACTAGACCTTCTTATTTAATGAATTTTGAAACAGGTCTAAAGAATTTCACCCCACTTGAAATTAGTTTTGTAATACCGGAATTACCTGCTGATTTAGCTGGTTTAAAAGCTTGGGATAAAATAGTTTCTGTGAATGGTAAAAATATTTTTAGAATTGAAGATTTAACTGCTCTTCTAGCAGAAACCAAAGAAGAAGAAGTTTCCGTTGAAATAGCAAGAGGTAATGAAACGCATCAATTTAAATTGAAGCCTGAATTCAATAAAAAAGAGAGAAAATATATGCTTGGCATTCATGCCGCTCAAAGTGGTGATTTAGGGCCAGTCAAAGATATTGAAGTTAATGGCCCAGCATATGCAGGCGGTATCAGGGCAAAAGATTCTATTGTTGCTATTGAAGGTGAAACTATAAGTTCTTTAAAACACTTAGAGGTTATCACAGATAAAAATTTTGGTAAAACGGTTACAATTACCTATAACCGAAATGAAGGCGAATCTATTAAAACATTACAAGCCCAAGTCACTTTACGCACACCTGAACGCGCTGGTTTTATCACCAGATTGATGCGAAAAATACAAACCATGAGTTCTGGAAATAAATTTATTATTGACTCTTATGGTTTAGGGATTGAGTTTAGTAATGAAATTAAATTATCACAACCAACTGAAAATACAAATGCATCAAAAGCTGGGTTTCAAAAAGGCGATGTATTACTTGGAGTAAATTTTGTTGTACCAGGGGAAGAAAAAATCAATACTTTCACAAGTAACAACCTACCTGGCGGCTGGAATAGCATTGATATGATATATGGAAATATTTTATCAAGAATGAGTTTTAAGAAAAATAAAATGGTAGACATTCAAACAAACCCCGAAAAATTAATTGTTAATATAAAATATCTTCGCAATGGTAAAGAAATGGAAACGGCATTGTCGCCTATAAATTCTATAAGCAATCAAAAAGGATTTAGTGGTTTAGTGTTTGATGAACAATCCGTTTTGTATCGTTATTCATCTGTTTCAGAAGCCGCACATTTAGTGTATTCCGAATCGATTGGTATGTTGGAATTTACGATTTCATCTTTTTCAAGACTTGTTTCTGGGCGATACAATACCGATGCTTTATCAGGTCCATTTGGAATTATTCCTTTAATGCATAAGGTTGCAAAAAGTGGAATTGTTGAGTTGCTATGGTTAGTGGCTTTGTTGAGTATAAATATTGGCTTTATAAACTTTTTACCATTTCCTCCATTAGATGGAGGTACCTTATTTTTCTTAATGATTGAAAAATTAAAAGGTAGCCCTGTGAGTGCAAAATTTCAAATTATAGTAGCCAATGTTGGAGTAATGTTTTTGATATTTTTAATGTTGTTTGTTACGATGAATGATATTTCAAAATTCGTTTAATGAATAAGTAGTTTGCTAAGACTTGCAGTAATTTTCTAATTGAAAACTATTATGGTTTTATAGGTATGGAAACTGATACCTCATCAATTATTAAAATATCGAATTGCAATAACTCATTAAATCGCAATCTTCTCTTTTGAATAATCCTACGAGATTGTTAAAATATTTCGATTTTACTTCTGCAAATACACAAAGAAAGTACTTGCATTACATAATGCTTTTTAATGGAGAATAGAGACTGTGGAACGACGAACCCATACCTGCGGAGAATTGAGAAAAAGTCACATTGGTCAACAAGTTATTTTAAATGGGTGGGTCGAAAATTTTCGAGATCACGGGCGAGTAATATTCATCGACTTGCGTGATAGATATGGTTTAACTCAAATTAAATTTAGTGAAGAAATTCAAAAGGATGCATGGGATATAGCATTTAAAGTCAGATCTCAATTTGTTTTATCAGTTACAGGTAAAGTAGAAAGTCGTGGTGATTTTATTAACCCAAAACTAGCGACGGGTGAAATCGAATTGGTAGTAACAAAAATTGAAATTTTAAATACAAGTGAAACGCCACCTTTTGAAATTACGGATTACAGCAATGTCAATGAAGAGTTGCGATTAAAATATCGATATTTAGATTTGCGTCGCGCTAAAATGCAACAAAATTTTATTTTTAGAAATAACTTGGTGCATAGTATTAGAGATTATTTTTTTAAGAATGATTTTATTGAAGTTGAAACACCGGTTTTAACGAAGTCTACGCCTGAAGGCGCAAGAGATTATTTAGTACCTAGTCGAGTACATCCTGGTGAGTTTTATGCTTTACCACAATCGCCCCAATTATTTAAACAACTTTTGATGGTTTCAGGTTTTGAAAAATATATTCAGATTGTTAAGTGTTTTCGGGATGAAGATTTGCGAGCTGATCGTCAACCAGAATTTACGCAAATCGATATTGAAATGAGTTTTGTTACAAAAGAACACATTTTGAATATGGTAGAAGAATTAGTACAAAAAATCTTTAAAGACACCTTGAATATGGATGTAAAACGACCATTTCAAAGAATGACCTTTACAGAAGGTATGGAGGTTTACGGTTCTGACAAACCAGATTTACGATTTGATCTAAAGATGGTTGATGTGACAGAAGCCATGCGAGGGGTTGAATTCCAAGTATTTAAGAAAGCCTTAGAAGATGGCGGTAAAGTCAAATTGATTAACGCCAAAAAAGGCGGAAGTTTATCTCGAAAAGATATTGATCAGTTAGAAGCTGCGGCAAAAGTTTATGGTGCACGCGGTTTAGCATGGATCAAAGTAAACGCCGATGGTTTGCAATCGCCGATTGTTAAGTTTTTTACAGATGCTCAAATGAAAAAGGTTTTAGACTTAGCAGGAGCTGAAGTTGGGGACTTAATATTGTTTGGTGCAGGTCGTAAAGATATTGTCAATGCTTCAATGGGTCAAGTCAGAATTCAATTAGGTAAGGCATTAAATTTATACAAAAAAGAAGACTTTCATTTCTCATTTTTAATTGATGCGCCTTTATTTGAAAAAGACCATGATACAGGGGCATTAAAATCTACCCATCACCCTTTTACAATGCCTTTGATAAAAGACATTAAAGAGCTAGATGGTGATTTAGAAAATGTGATGTCTGATTCCTATGATTTAGTAATTAACGGAAACGAAATAGGTGGTGGCAGTATTCGTATTCACAAACCAGAGCTTCAAGCTAGAATTTTTCAATTACTAGGCATTTCAGACGAAGAAGCCGAATTGAAATTCGGTTTCTTAGTGAGTGCTTTAAAGTACGGCGCACCTCCGCATGGTGGTTTAGCATTTGGTTTAGACCGTTTATGTATGATTTTGCTAGGTTTGGATAGTTTACGCGATTGTATTGCATTCCCTAAAACACAGCGAGCATCATGTTTGATGTCAGAAGCACCATCGGCAGTATCCGAGGATCAACTAGCAGAGCTTTCGTTAAAGGTCCATCAGGTTAAAGTTTAATTGAATCGATAGAGAAAAATTATGGCAATCGACAAAGCAACTAAAAAAGACGCCTTTCTTTTTTGCCAAATTGCCCTTGAAAATGGCATGATGGATCAAACACAGGTGGAGTTAATACTTGAGTATTTCAATAATCAAACTCCACCGATTAAGCCAATCGAAGAAATCATAACGAAGTTTGAATTTATAAGTTCTGTGCATGTTGGTCATATAAAAACGGCCATGGCACGCTTGCAAAGAGATACCGCAAAAGATGAGGTGCAAATACCTGGGTATCGTATTCTTAGTAAAATTGGGGATGGTGGTTTAGGGACGGTATATAAAGCTAAACAGTTAACCATGAACAGAAATGTTGCGCTGAAAGTGTTACACCCAAAGTGGTTATCTGATGAAGAATTTCCGCAGAGATTCTTATTAGAAGCGCGATTAGTGGGCAAAATGAGCCACCCTAATTTGTTACAAATTTACGATGTTAGCCAAGTTGGCAAATATTTGTATTTCTCAATGGAATATGTGAATGGGCCAAGTGTAGAGGATATTATTGACTCAGAAGGTGCCTTGCCGCCATTAATTGTTATCAATATTATATTGCAAGTTATTGATGCACTTGAATATATTCAAGATTTTGAAGTTGTTCACCGCGATGTAAAACCAGCCAATATTTTATTAACAAGTAATGGTGTAGCAAAGTTAGGTGATTTTGGGTTTTTGAAATCTAAATACGACGAATCGATTCAAACAGATGGCCAAGTATTAGGTACACCTGATTATATAGCCCCTGAGCAAGCAATGGGGCAAGAAACGGATTTCAGAGCAGATATTTATTCATTAGGTGTAACCATGTACCACATGCTAGTAGGTGAGTTACCTTATTCGGGTAGTGTTTCAACTATTATTAGAAAACATATCGATGAAAAACCGGAAGCGATGGAAAAAAAGATTCCTTCAATACCTAAAACTCTATCTGTAATTGTTAATAAAATGTTAGAGAAAAAACCGAGCAATCGGTATGGTAGTTATCATGAACTACGAACAGAATTACTAAGAATTAAAATGTCTGATGAGATCAGAGAGTTAGAAATTGAAGAAGGTAGAGCAGTAGTTTTAAGTTCTTTTATGCAAGCACATGCGCGTGAGACGCAGTTTGTTGATATAACAACTTTCAAACTTGAAAAACAAATTAAATTATTTCGTATTGGGTTAGTAGTTTCGGTAGTTGCCAATATTCTTTTGTTAATTTATTTTTTCAAAAAGGGATGGTGATGATGTTTGACCCGATAGATGAAGTAATTAAGGCCTACGCCGAAGGAAAAATTGTTATTATAGTAGACGACGAAGATCGTGAAAACGAAGGTGATTTTTGTGTAGCAGCGGAAAAGGTTACGCCAGAAATCATTAATTTTATGGCAATTGAAGGTCGTGGTTTAATTTGTTTAGCCTTAGATAATAAAATTGCAAATAGTTTAGATTTGCCACCGATGGTATCTAATAACACTTCAAATTTTGGAACAAATTTTACTGTTTCGATAGATGCAATGGAAGGTGTAACGACTGGAATTTCCGCTCATGATCGCGCTAAAACTATTTTAACTTGTGTCAAAGATGGTGTTAAGCCCACAGAGCTTGTGCGTCCTGGCCATATTTTCCCATTGCGGGCAGTCGACGGAGGCGTTTTGATTCGTGCTGGCCAGACAGAAGCATCGGTTGATTTGGCAAAAATGGGTGGTTTAAAAGGTGCTGGGGTTATTTGTGAAATCATGAATATTGATGGCACAATGATGCGTTTACCAGATTTAAAGAAATTTGCTAAAAAACATTCTTTAAAATTAACAAGCGTTGAAGAAATTCAAAAGTATAGAGTAAAAATCAATGATTTTCATATTAAAAATACGGTATCGGCAAATCTACCTACTGAATATGGAATGTTTAGAATTCATTTTTATAAGAACACAATTGATTTTAAAGAACACATCATTTTAACTTGTGGCGACATTCAACCAGAGGGTAAGGCTATAAACGAACCCGTACTTGTTAGGGTGCATTCGGAGTGTTTTACCGGTGATGTTTTGCATTCTATACGGTGTGATTGTGGTGAGCAACTTCATAAGGCACAGAAAATGATTTTGCAAGCTGGTCGTGGCGTAATAATTTATTTGCGTCAAGAAGGTAGAGGCATTGGTCTTGAAAACAAGCTAAAGGCTTATAATTTACAAGATCAAGGTCATGATACACTAGAAGCAAATAAGATGTTAGGTTTAGCGCCAGATATGCGCACCTATGGTTTGGGTGCACAGATGTTGTACCATTTAGGCGTAAGAAAAATCAAGTTGATTACTAACAACCCTTCAAAAGTTACTGGTATTCAAGGCTATGGTTTAGAGATTGTCGATCGCATTGCTTTAGAGACCACTCCAACCTCATCAAACATTGAATATTTAAAAACAAAAAAGACTCGTTTTGGTCATTTATTAAATGATGACAGTTTAGCATAAAGGATTTAAAATATGGCAAAAGTAATTTCAGGTGATTTAGTTTTAAAGGCAAAAGTAAAAATAGGGATTGTTGTATCACGATTTAATGAATTTATCACTTCTAAGTTATTAGATGGGGCTATTGATGGTATTAAGCGTCATGGTGGTAGTGATGAAAGTTGTGAAGTTGTTTGGGTGCCTGGTGCATTCGAAATTCCTTTTGCTGCAAAAAAAATGATACAAAGCGGTAAATACGATGCAGTCATTTGTTTAGGTGCAGTCATTAGAGGTTCGACACCTCATTTTGATTATGTAGCAGGGGAAGCAGCCAAAGGGGTTGGTCAATTATCAATGAACAGTGATATTCCTGTTGTTTTTGGTGTATTAACTACTGATACCATTGAACAAGCTGTAGAGAGAGCTGGTACAAAAATGGGTAACAAAGGTTGCGATGCGGCTTTAGTTGCAATTGAAATGATAAATCTTTCTAAATTAATAGCGAAATAAAGGGCGAAAATGCGACAACGAAGTAAGGGCAGATCACTTGCCTTGCAATATTTATACCAAATGGATATACGCAAAGAAGAATCTACAGAAGAGATGTTAACTGAGTTTTTTTTTAATGCTGAAGCCGAGGAGTCTCATCAGGAATTTGCTAGAAAAATTCTCGATGGTGTTTATAAAAATCGAGATAAATTAGATATTGTGATTTCGGAATGCCTTACCAATTGGGATATCAACCGAATATCAATCGTTGACAAAAACATATTAAGAATCGCAACATTTGAATTGATTTATGCTATGGATGTGCCGGCGAAAGTGGCAGTAAATGAGGCGATTGATTTAGGTAAAAGTTTTGGTTCTAAAGATTCGGGCTCATTTATTAATGGTGTGCTAGATAAAATATTAAAAACAAAGCTAATGGTTTAGCCTTTTTAAATACCAAATGGCAAGCAATCTGCGAAGTTTTAAAACGATAATTTGTTAATAAGGTTTTTGTTACAATGTTTAATTTTGGTAAAAAGAAAGCGACTGAAGACACAACTAAAAATGCAAAAGTTGAAAAATCAGTAGATGAAAATGCAGAAAAAGAAATTCCAGTAAAGAAATCTTTTTTTCAGCGATTAAAAGAAGGGTTACAAAAAACCCGTGAAAAGCTTTCTAGTCAGTTAAAGTCATTATTTACAATTGGTTCAAAAATTGACCAAGCAAAACTTGATGAATTAGAAGTTGTTTTGTTGTCATCTGATATGGGATACGAAATTGCAGAAAATATAAAAAAATCAGTCGGCGATGCCTATCGTCATAAAGAAGTAAAAGATGATAAAGAAATTCGAGTGTTTATTCAGGAAGAAATCAAAAAGATTCTTAAAAATGGTTTAGAAAAAACAGGAACTCCACTTGTAAAAATTAACCCGACAGGGCCAACGATTGTTACTATCATTGGAGTAAATGGTTCTGGTAAAACTACATCCATAGCTAAACTAACAAAACATTTAAAAAGTCAAAATTATAAAGTGATGGTTGCGGCTGCAGATACCTTTCGTGCCGCAGCCGTTGAGCAGTTGACAATATGGAGTCAGCGGTTAGGAGTGCCAATTATCAAGCCGGCTCAGTCAGGTGTTGACCCAGCTTCCGTTGTGTTTGATGCTACGAATGCAGCTGTTCAGCAAAATGTCGATTTTTTATTGATTGATACTGCAGGTCGTCTGCATACGCAAAAAGATTTAATGGATCAACTAACCAAAATGCACAATGTAATTAAGAAGAAAATACCAGATGCGCCCCATGAGACTATTTTAATTTTAGATGGTACGACTGGTCAAAATGCTGTTATGCAAGGCCTAGAGTTTGGGAAAACTCACAAAATTACGGGCTTAGTTATGACCAAATTGGATGGTACAGCTAAAGGTGGTGTGCTGATTCGCATGTGTAAGGAATTACAAATTCCCGTTAGGTATATTGGGGTTGGTGAACAAATCGATGATTTAGAAGTATTTAATGTTGATAAATATGTTGATGCATTATTTGAGTAATTTAAATTTTTTATTTTGGTAATCGGAAAAGGATTTTATGCCAATATCTGAATTCGAATTAATCAAAAAATTACATTCTATTTTTCCGAGTCAATTTACAAAAGGCATTGGTGATGATTGTGCCGTTGAGTTTAGAGATGGGGTTTATGAATTATTTTCAACCGATTGTATGGTTGAGGGTGTGCATTTTACTTTACCTGAAAACGACCCGTATTGGATCGGTTGGAAGTTAGTTGCTGTCAATGTAAGTGATATTGCCGCCATGGGAGGAAAACCTAAGGGGATTTTGATTAGTTGGGCGATTCCACCTACTTTTGGTGAAAAAAACTTAGAACTACTTACCAAGGGCATTGCGGATTGTGCATTGAGCCATCAAGTGCAAGTAATGGGTGGTGATACTAGCAAAAGTAAAACAGACTTATTTTTGAACATTGCTATATGGGGGCAAATGAAAAACACCCCGTTGTATCGTTGCAACGCTAAATTAGCCGATGTCATAATGGTAACGGGGGCATTAGGGGGAAGCATTCTAGGCCGCCACCTTAAAGTTAACCCAAGGGTAAAGGAAATGATGTGGCTAGCCAATTTTGGGGTGCATGCTGCAATCGACATTAGTGATGGAATTATAGGCGATTTAGGTCATATTGCTGAAAATAGTAATTTGTTTTTTGAGTTGAACCAAGAAAAAATTCCTATTCATGAAGATGCTGTTCGGCTTAGTGCAAAAACTGGCAAGTCATCGCTTTGGCATGCATTGTATGATGGTGAAGACTATGAAGTGGCATTTACCGTAGACCCAAAACATGTCGATAAATTAATGAGCTCCTGGCCTTTTAAAGAACCGATATTTAGTATCGGTAAGATGACAAATACTGGTGCAAATTCGATATTAGAAAAAAATGGCGAAATTCAAATTATTACTGGAAAATCATTTGAACACCAATTCTAGATTTAAATTGTTTCATTCCGTGATTTCGAATTCTTCAGATGAAACCGAAGCAGTTGGTCAGGCTTTTGGCAAAACATTACAAAAGGGACAGATAATTGGGTTAGTGGGCGATTTAGGAGCAGGAAAAACCTGTTTTACACGCGGGTTATACAAAGGTAGAAATGCTGGCTTTTCCATTACAGTTAATAGCCCAACTTTTGTTGTAATGCAAAGATATTTAGGTGACCTAACCTTTTATCATGCAGATGTTTATCGCTTAAATAGCATCCATGAATTTCTAGATTTAGGTTTGTTTGAATTAGCTGAAGATGGGGTATTAATAGTTGAATGGGCGGACAAGTTTTTAGAGGCTTTTCCTGATGAGACCATCCTTATCGAATTCCTTCACAAAACTGAAACTTCTCGATCTATTAATTATTTTAAAAATTGAATTACATATTTGTTAATTTGTTTCATGTATAATTTTCATTATGAAAAAATAAAGTAATAATTATTCTAATTAGTTTCAGATTGAAAACTATCTAGCGTTTTTTGTTATTGAAAAATACTATTTTGACTTTCTTTAGCTATAATGGCTCTCATAAGTTGCTTATTCCTATTCGTTTGGTTCGCAGAAGCATTTGATGATATTAGTCGTAGACGACAATACTCTAAATCGCATGATTTTAATGAAAATGATTCGTCATTTAGGGTTGACAGGGTACACCGCAACCAACGGAAGCGAAGCAATACAGGCTGTAAGGGAAAAGCCTGAAATCAACTTGGTTCTTATGGATTTGATGATGCCCGTTATGGATGGATTTGTGGCAACGAAAAATATTCGAGCTTTTAAGTCTAAAGAAGAATTAGCGATTGTAGCAGTCACTGCAGATTCTTCTGAAGGTTTGCTAGAAAAGTGTTTGGAAGCGGGCTGTAATGAGTTTATTACAAAGCCGATTAGAAAAGAAGAGATTGAGGAAGTGTTTAAGAAATACCTTACGAAGTAAAGTGAATTAAATTTAAAATGATAAATTTGTTTAAACAGTTGTCGACTTGCCGGTTATATTGGGCTATACATGATTCCTTGCTTAAATATTGGTGGGCAGGCGGATTGATTATCGTTGTGTTGTGGGTAGGAATTATATTTTTAAACTCCTCGAGTGAACATAGGCGCATAGATAAGGCTTTTTTTGAAGATTTAACTGCCGCAGATGAGCCGCATCCTGTCAATGAAACAGCCTTAACACTGAAAACACCTTCTGTAATCCCAGCAACACTAAATACACAAGTAAAAAAGAGAAACGATGCTCCCAAAAAGGAAAAGACAGAAATTGAAATTGCGCTAGATGAGCTTAAAGGTAAATACCCTAGCCGCCGTTACGCTTACTGGAAAACAGTTAACTGTAAATTAACGGCCTATACTCCGGATGCTAGATCATGTGGACCTTTTGCCGATGGCTATACTTCATTGATGGATAATGCATACCGTTTTGATGGTGTAGCAGCTTGTCCAGAAGTAATACCTTATCGCTCGAGTGTTTTAATACCTGGTATTGGTATCAAAGAGGTAGACGATACGGGTGGGGCAATGCGACAAGCGTCTAAAAAAGGTTATTATCACATTGATATAAGGGTAAAAACCAATAAAGAAGCTGAAAACTTTGGCGTTAAATGGCAAAAAGTACATTTATTCAAAATTACCAATTGAAATCTTAATAAATTAAATTTGACATAGAAGTTTCTATTGATATATTAGCCCGCTAAGGCGTGGTTCTCGATAAATCTTCTCTAGGTCACATCTTTTTTATTCTTTCGAAAAAATAGTGTTTTTTAATTCTGAGACGAAATCGTAATAGTAAATTTTCCGAATCACTTATAAATGTTTTTATTTATTTTATTAACTACAGGAGCGTATTAACAAATGGCTAGAGGTTTACCTAAAGGAAATGGTCGCAAATCATCTCATCGCGATGACAGCTATTCAAACCCTTCTTATGATTTGCCGATGGGGCCTCCACCATCAAATGAAGAATTTGAAATCACACCACAATTAAACGCCCTTTTTGAAGAATTAAAAAAAGGGGAAATACATATTTCTAAGCTAAAAAATTTAAATGTCAGAGAATTGCACGAAGTTGCAAAGCATGAAAAAATTGAGAATTATCATACAAAAGTACGCCAAGAATTAATTTTTGACATTCTTCAAAACAGAGTAAAAGAAAACGGCACACTTTATGGTGATGGTATCCTAGAAATATTACCAGATGGTTATGGTTTTTTAAGATCTCCCAAATTTAATTATTTGCCTTGTGCAGATGACATTTACATTTCGCCTTCTCAAATTCGCCGATTTGGCATGAGAAAAGGAAGTAGTGTAAAAGGTCAAATTAGACCTCCTAAAGAAGGTGAGAGATACTTTGCATTGTTAAAAGTAGAAACAATTAATGATGAGCCACCTGAAAATTTGTATTCTAAAATTCCATTTGAAAATCTTACCCCATTATATCCTGAAGATCGTTTAATAATGGAAACAGGGCCAGATGATATTTCAATGCGAATTATTGATTTGGTGACTCCGATTGGCAAAGGCCAAAGAGGTTTGATTGTTGCCCCACCTAAAACAGGTAAAACCGTTCTTTTGCAAAACATTGCTAATTCAATTGCAAAGAATAACCCTGAGGTGGTATTAATAGTTTTGCTAATTGATGAAAGACCTGAAGAAGTAACAGATATGGAGCGAAATGTCAAGGGTGAAGTAATTTCTTCGACTTTTGATGAGCCAACCAGCCGACATGTTCAAGTTGCCGAGATGGTAATTCAAAAGGCAAGACGCTTAGTGGAATATGGTAAAGATGTTGTTATTTTATTAGATAGCATCACAAGATTAGGTAGAGCATACAATACAGAAACCCCAGCATCAGGTCGTATTTTGTCAGGTGGTATTGACGCAACGGCTCTAGAAAGACCGAAACGATTTTTTGGTGCCGCTAGAAATATTGAAAAGGGTGGTAGCTTAACTATTATTGCATCTGCTCTTGTGGATACTGGTTCGCGAATGGATGAAGTAATTTTCGAAGAATTCAAAGGGCGTGGCAACATGGATATTCACTTAGACAGAAGATTAGTCAACAAACGACTTTTCCCTGCTATAGACATTAACTTATCTGGAACGAGAAAAGAAGAGCTAATTGTTAATGCAGAGGAGCTTGCAAAAATCCATATTTTAAGAAAATATTTAGCAGATTTAAATGCAATTGAGGCAATGGAGTTCTTATTAAGCAAAGTTAAGAAAACAAGATCTAACATTGAATTCTTATTAAGTATGGATGTTTCCTAATATTTTGGTTTTACATTTTCTTCATTGAAGACGCCCGCTTGGGCGTCTCAAATTTCAATATTGACTAATATATTTAATTTAACCTAAACGGAATAATGTCCTTTGATCAAATTATTCGTCTGGCGTAAAAAAGCGAGATTTAGTGCAATTACCATGGTTAGCACTAGGCCAAAAGAATCATATTACAGATCATATTTCTGCGTTTTGTTCTTCGAAACTAGAAGAAAAACTCCAAAAAAGCTTAATTCTATTTTTTTCAATAATT
>Ga0209573_1000252_pt1 | contig 131262 bp, 113 predicted proteins | sample TNRBio252014_DNA_FD_185870 | JGI IMG/M metagenome (GOLD analysis project Ga0209573, IMG submission 185870) | Wastewater treatment Type I Accumulibacter community from EBPR Bioreactor in Madison, WI, USA - TNR Reactor_6/25/2014_ DNA (SPAdes)... | ecosystem: Engineered > Bioreactor > EBPR >...
ATCTGGTAGCTCTTGCGGATGTCCACCAGCTTGATGATGGGATCGGATGCCGACGTCATGGTTGCGCAGCAGCGATGTCCTTGTCTTTGGGCTTGGCCGGTTTTGGCTTGGCGACAGGAGCGGATTCCTGCTTCGGCCGGCCCGGCCCGTTCGTCTCGATTTCAGACTTCTTCGGCAGCGCCAGTGCCACGGCCTCGCCTCCCTGCAAGCCATTGCGAACTTCGATGAACTCATCGTTGAAAAGGCCAGTGCTGATCTCGCGGCGCTCCAGGGCGCCACCGTTGCTGATGTAGCAGAAGTGCTGGTCCGCCTCCACCTCGACGGATTGAACGGGCACATAAAGCACATCGGCCAGTTGATCGACGATGATTTCGACCTTGGCGTTCATGCCAGGCTTCATCCAAGGGTGGTAGCCGTTGATGTGAATAGTGCAGGGATAGACCTTCAGATTGGGGGTAAAGCGGCTGCTGCTGGAGTCTGGCAAAATAGCCAGCTCGGCGACGCGCCCATCGAGTTCTTTGCCAGGCTCGGCATCGACGCGCACTTTCACCGGCTGGCCGATGCGCACTTTTTTGATCTGCGACTCATGCACGTTCACCCGGACTCCCATCTGGCTCATGTCAGGAATGGTGAGCATCGTCTGGCGCAGACGCACGGTCGCCCCCTCTTCAATGGGGTAGTTGTAATTGTAGTTGGAGCCGGCGTTCAGATCCCCATAGGCCACGAGTCCAGGCACGGTGGCCTTGATGACACAAGCCTTGAGCTGGTGCTCCAAGTCCTCTCGTTGGGTCAGCTCCATCTCATAGCGGCGCTTGGCCGTGGAAAAGCGGGTCTCGGCCTGGGCCATGCGGGAGCGGTTCATGCGGATGGTGCGCTGCAGCTTGTTCAGCGCCTCCTGATAGCCGGCCAGGAGAGTGGAGCACTGCTTGCTGAACTCGTACTTCTTAAACAAGGCCAGTTGCGTTTCCGCCGTCTTGCCTGCCAGCTCCACCTTCTCCAGGGTCACCTGATCGTTCTCCAACTGTGCCTGGGCGATGAACTTGCGGTCCGCGAGACGCTTGGACGCCTCGGCCTTCTGCGTCGCCACGGCGAGTTCAGAGCGGCGCAGCAGCAGCTCATCCTCAAGCTGACGCAGCTTTTGCTGGGCCTCGCCATCGCTGTCAACTTTCTGCTCCAGATAGGGGGTGAAGTCGATGCGTTCAGATGGCGTGGTCAGGGCGGTCTTGGAGCTTGCCTTGGGCTTGGCCGTGCTGGACGACTTGGTTTTCGACGCATCCGTGGCGACAGGCGTGTTGGCCTGCGTTTCGAGCACATCCGCGTATTTTTCGAAGGCATCCACATCCTTCGGCAAACCAGCGGTGCTCAGGATCGCGGCCGTGACATCACGCCCGAGGTATTTTTCAAAATCCATCAGTGCAAACACTCCCACCTGCTTGGTGTCACGGACGAGGCTCTGGTTCTCGCTCTTCTGAATCTCGCGGTTCTCATCCGCGTCGATGTAGGCGGAAACCGTGGTCTGAAACTCGATCTCGTGATTTTGAATCTTGGTTTTGAGGTCGGTGTTGTCGAGTTCGATGAGCACCTTGCCCTCCTTCACGTCTTCCTCAGTGATGAGGTAACCTTCCGGAATCAGGCTGAGGATTTTGGTCGGGATCTCGATCTCGCTTTTAACCTCGTTGTTTTGCAGGGCGCGGATTTCACCGCCCTGAAGCACGTTGATCTCCAGCGGTCCGCGCTGCACGACGAAAGTGGGCACCTGCTGGCTGCCGTCGCCATCGCCTGACATGAGCCACCAGCCTGCGACACTGAGTGCGGCGATGGATCCTGCGGCGACAAGCCCTTTGATAATCTTTCCCTTCTTCATTCTCCCTTTGGCTTTTCGTTTTTTAATACGTCCACCCAGCGTCCGTCTTTCTCGATAAACAGGACGCCCATGTCGCGCCAGAGCTGCAGGCGCACGAGTGTGTGATTGATGCGGGTGGAGATGACCAGGTCGCGGGTGGTGTTCATGTCGCGCTGGGCATCCACGAGGTCGATCGCGGTCCCCTGCCCCTCGGCATTGAATGCCTCCTCGATCTCGAGACGCGAGGTGCTGATCTCCAGGCCGCGCAAGGCCAGGTCATACTGCTTGCGCGCCACTTCAAGATCACGCCATCCGGCGCGCACATCACGCCGCACATCTTCCTCCGCCAGATCAAGCTCACGCCGCGCACGTTGCTCGGCGATCTGCGCGGAACGCATGGTGTTGCGCTCCGGCTTCTGGTTGAGATTGAGATCGAGATCGAGGCCGAGGCTGGTGCTGCGGTTGCGTGAGATGAGGGAGAAATCTGTGCGATCCGGGTTGTCGAGGATGTTGTAGTTCAGCAGCGAGTTGACCGAGGGCAGCGTGTCCTGCTTGGCCACGAGCACGCGGCGGCTGGCGTCCTCGACACGATCCCGCGTGTTCCAAAGGTCCATGCGGCCTGCCAGCCCCGTGTTGACGGCCTCCTCCAGCGTGCCTTTGGGCTGGAGGATCTCCAGCTCGTCCATGTCCTTGTAGTCGAGCACGATGCGCTCCTTCACCGGCAGTCCGAGCTGGATTTTCAAATCATCGAGCGCCAGCTCATAGCTGCGCAGTGCGTTGACCCAACTGCGCTGGAAGGTGATCTGCGACTGGAGAAGACGGCCGAGAGAGGACTTGCTGCGCAGGTTTGCCTCCGCCATCGCCGTCTCGCGTTCCACCGTCTTGTTGAAGGCCATGTAGGCCAGATGGGCGTTGCGCGCGGTCTCGCGCGCCTGGATCGCGCGAAAATACTGCGTGGCCACCTCGACGGCGAAGGTCTTGCGGTACTGGGTGAAGCTGCGGATGGCGTAGAGCACACTGCGCTCGCCCTGGGTGAGCGCCTCAGAGGCCGCCAGATAACCCGCGCCGTTCAAAAGTGGCTGCACCAGGGTGAACCCAAGCTGGCTGGACCCCGCATCACGTCCGCCTGTGATGAACCTCACGAAATCCGTCGTCAGATTCGTCGCCAACCGCGCCCCCGTGCGCGTGAGACTGGAAAAACCCACATCCGCGCTCGTGGCGAGCGTGGAGGAACTCACCAGGGTGTTCACACCGCTGTACACCTTGCTGCTGTTCAGTGTGGAGGAACCCCCGCCCGCGAAAATCGGCGTGAACTGCTGGCGGGTGAGCGTGAGATCGAGCGCGGCCAGATAGACCAGCTCTTTTTGCTGAAGGTAGTTGCGGTTCCGATGCACCGCGAAGTTCAACGCCTCCGCCAGGCTCACCACCCGGGCGTTGTCTTCAACAAAGGCACGATCACCGAGAAAGTCGGCCTTGCCGCTGCTTTTGCGCAGCTCCTCCATCCTCACCGGCGGCGGTGGGGTGATGTCCAGGAGCGACTGGCCTGAGTTCGGCACCTTGCTGGCCTTTTTCCCCAGGAGGCCGAAGACCTCCTTGTCCGCCCATTTTTTATAAGTGGCGCTCGTGCATGCGCTCATTCCCACGGCCACCAACACCAGGACGGCGGGGGCTGACTTGAGGGAACGGCAAAATTTAAGCATGCGTGGGGAAACCGGCATTGGGGGTGGTTGGCCGGAAGGTGGGTTTTGGGGGCGATGAAATACGAGGCCCGGCACGGTTGTCTATCTTTGGAATCGACAAAACCTCGTTGCCTGCCGCAGACTCACCGTTACTTTCAAAAAACCATGTCCGACCTGCCCAAAGTCGCTGAAACTGAAGAACTGCTCAAGGAGACCTCCGGATCGCCCCCGACCCGGAAGACGCTCATTGAGAAACTCGACAATTGGGACGACTGGGCCAGTTGGGACGAGTTCTACCGCACCTACTCCGGCTTCGTCTTCCACGTCGCCCGCAAAACTGGCCTGAGCGATGACGAGGCCAGTGATGTCGTGCAAGAGACCTTCATCGGTGTCGCGAAGAACCTGCAAAAGAAGAAATTCGACACCAGCCTCGGCTCCTTCAAATCCTTCCTCCTCAATCAGGCCCGCTGGCGCATCCTCGACCAGTTCCGCCGTCGCAAGAAGCAGCAGAGCCGCGAGGCCAACCTCTACGCCGACGAAACCGACGAACGCCGCACCGCGCCCATCGACCGCTGTGCCGATCCAAACGGCGTCGCTCTCGAAAAACTCTGGGAGAAGGAATGGCAGGACAAAGTGATGGACCTCGCGCTCCGCCGTGTGCGCGCGCTTGTCTCGCCACGCCAGTTCCAGATTTTTTCCTGCTACGTCATCAAGGGCTGGAGCCCCGAGCGCGTGAAGAAAGAACTCGGTGTGAATGCCGCCCAGGTCTATCTCGCGAAACATCGCGTTGGCCGCATTTTGAAGCGCGAGGCGGCGAAGCTGGCGGAGACGGAGCAGTGATCGAGCAGGCAGGTCAAGGCTTCGCCGTCAAAGGGTCAAGCGGGGTCAAGCAGGTGCCTTCTTGACCCTCTTGACGACGACTTGACCTCTTGACCTCTGAAAGCGTTCTCACCTCTGCCGCGTAGCCCTCCCATGCGCCGCACTCTCGCTCTCCTCCTCGCCGTCTCGTCTCTCCACGCCGCCGATCCCCTTCCCCTTTTCATCGAAGGCTACGCCGGACAACGCAGCGTCGCTCAAGGCGAGGAGATTCCCATCCACGTCAGTACCACGGCGGCGAAGTTTGAGATCGAGGTCACCCGACTCGGTGCCAAGCGCGAAGTCATGTGGAAAAAGGCCGATGTGCCTGGCGCGGCGCATCCCGTGCCGGAGGATGCCTCCGCAAACGGCTGTCGCTGGCCGGAGAGCCTGCGCGTGCCCGTCGGCGCGGATTGGAAGAGCGGTTACTACGAGGTCGCGCTGCGCGCCGCAGACAGCGGCGGCAAGTGGACGCATCGCGGTGCGCGCACGGCCAGCAGCAGCGCGTGGTTCATCGTGCGTCAGGCCAAGCCCGGCAGCACCTCGAAGATCCTTTTGCAGCTCTGCACGAACACCTACAACGCCTACAACAACTGGGGCGGCTTCTCCGTGTATGCCTACAACAGCCTCTCGAAGAACCAGGGCAGCCGCGTGAGCTTTGAGCGGCCCGGCCCCTCGCAATTCGGCCGCTGGGAGCTGCCGTTCGTCGTGTGGGCGGAGCAAAACGGCTACGCGCTCGAATTCGCCGCCAATGACGACCTCGAATTCCGCCCCGAGATGCTCGCCAGCTACAAACTCGTCCTCAGCGTCGGCCACGATGAGTATTGGAGCACGCCGATGCGCGACAACTTGGAGGCCTGGATCGCCAAAGGCGGCAACGTGGCCTTCTTCAGCGGCAACACCTGCTGCTGGCAGGTGCGCAGCGAGGCGGAGGGTCGCGCCTTCACCTGCTTCAAGCAGAACTACCACCTCGATCCCGTTTTCCAGACGCGTCAGTTTAAGACGCTCAGCACCGCGTGGAGTCATCACCTGCTCCAGCGGCCGGAAAACCAGCTTACCGGCGTCGGCTTCCTGTGGGGCGGCTACATGCGCAGCCACGGCCAGTTCATGGACGGCGACGCCAGCTACATCGTGCATCGCCCGGACCACTGGATCTACGAAGGCACCGGCCTGAAGCGCGGCGACCGTTTTGGCGCGAAGGACACCATCGTCGGCTACGAATGCGACGGCTGTGAACTCGAGTGGCGCGACGGCCTGCCCTTCGCCACGCACAAAGACGGCACGCCGAAGACCTTTGAAGTGCTCGGCACCTGTCCCGTCCGCTGGCACCCCGACGATGTGGAGTGGTATGAGAAATGGGAGATCGGCCGCACCGGCGCTGCCTGCCTCGGCCTCTACACCAACGGCGGCACCGTCTTCACCGCCGCCACCACCGATTGGTCGCATGGGCTACAGGGGAATGACGCGCATGTGGTGAGCATCACGAAGAATCTGCTGGAGCGGCTGGGGAGGTAGTGAATGACCCGAATTGAGGAACCGTACCTCACTCTTGTGCGTGCAATTGCCTTTCCCTGCCATTTCTGAAATACCAGCATTGCTTGATGCGACAAACTGGTCTTGGAAAAGACCCTCATCTCATAACAGACGAATTGGGATTAAGTCTGAATGGTGGATTGGTGTCGATGAGGAAGGAGTCGAATGGCTGGTGAAAATGAGAGGCAGTGACAAAGCCTCACGCGAACACACATTTTCTACGTTGGCACAGCGGCTCGGCATCTCTTGCCAATCATCATCATATCTTCTGATCCCTTCGCCGCAGGCTCCCCCTAGACTTCATACGCCGCACGCTGAGGAATGCCAACTGGCCCTGTGCCTAATAAATGAACATGCGCCAACGCCTTGTTCATCTGACTGTCCGCTCTCATCTGTCTTTGGTAAAGGATTGGCTGATGAAGTGATTCGAAGTGCAGAGTTGCGAGGCGGTTTCAACCATCAAGATCTGGTAAAGGCCTCAGTGCTTGGTTTTTTGTGCGGACAATTTGAGCAATCTGAATTCATTCTTTCCCGATCTCATCAGTATGTGGTGATCGATAATGAATTTATGTTTAGTGGAGGGCCATGCCTCTTGGATTATGGATGGTTTCAGTCACCTCATAGGCAGGCTATCGCTCTGCAAGTTTGCCAGATGGTTCTTGAAATTCCCGATGAAGACTTGGCGATGATTGCCACGCCACCTCTGCCATACAAAGTTTCGAGCAATAAGGATTTGGAGGTGCATTTGCTGGCCGCAAAAGCCGAAGCTGAACGCTACGTTAACAAATACAACCACACATAAGACCAGGCGTTACACGAGCAGATCACCACGTTGCCAATCATCGAATTAATCAAGAGATTGCTGGTCATAAAATAGCTGGATATGTTGGCCGAATTTCCACGCATCGGCCTCACTTCATAAATTCTGAATTGAGGTCTGCCGCCTTGAGGACGGCTTCCTTCCATCTTTTTCTGAATGCCACTTCAGCGGCCTGTTCCGCCACTAATATATGGATCGCAATTTGGATTGCCTGTGGGACACCGATGATTGGACTTAACGGGTGAGTTGGAGCGGCTTCAAAAAGATCATCGAACAGATGATATAACTGAAATGCCAGATCTTCCGTGGTCTTGGGCTTATCACGAAACAATGAAAGGATATCCGACCACGTACATCCGAACAGATCAGGGTTAAAAGACGTTTCAAGACTCTCTGCGATTGAGAGTGGTGAAAGTAGAATGGTTTTCCCAGCCATAAAATGACTGGCCGATACTTTATGATCGGCGACTCTGTGTACAAACTTCACCTGAATATGCGTGTTTTTGAGCGCGCCTTTTCGGATAATTCGAAGGTCGGACCATTGGCGGACATCCTCATACATCGACGATTGGATGACAGTCGGTTCCGTTTGGTTGAGGACTCCTAACATCAACTGCTCGAACAGATTTCCCCGCCGAGAATGAGTAAACGTTACTGAGTTCAAATATGCGGAATCTTTCTCCCACTCGGTACAGAATCGATTGACGCTTGAAATGTCCGAGAACAGCCGATTAAGAGCGACTTTAAGATATAGGTTTGCGATCTCCTTGTCGTGATTACGCTTTTTCGAATAAAACTGAACTCCCCAAAATTTTTGAGTCTCGATCAGCTCGCGTGTTACCCGTATCTTTCGACCAGAAAAATCAACTACGAATTGATGAGCGTCTCCTTCAACTTCGAAGCATACCGAAGATGGTCCCAAGTAATGCCGGAAACGGGTCAGACACGAATCTATCCACTCCTCTCTCTTGGGGCATTCCATCAATCGCGGATTACTTACGGCCTCACTTAAGGCTTTGTCGATTTGATGCTTTCTCAGATGTGTTGAGTAGAGTGAAAAATCTCCACACGCATCTATTGCCCCCATGCGTGCGCAGGCATCAATTTCTTCAACTTCCAGAGCAATTCTAGATGCCAACGCTGGCAAACTCTGACGAGTAGCCTCCGTTTCATAATATGGGTCGTATTCAGATGCCATGTAAGTCGAATAGAGCGGCGATTTGGATGACCACCGACTTCATGCAGTGACAGTGGCGGAGTCCGACAGCGGCGCAACATTCGTTTCCCGAGCCTCTAGCCGATCATCAGGCCCCATCACCAGTTCGAATATCTGATAGGAAACCGAGGTGGGAACCTCTGCGGTTATTCTATGTCTCGCGGTGTGGATGGATCGGACCGCTACCGAGCGTAACTCCACTCATGAAACCCACACTGCTCCTCCTCGCGCTGACATCCTCGCTTTTCGCCGCAGAGCGGCCGGAGGTCATGGTGCCGCGGCAGACGAGCGGCGACACGGCGGTGCAACCGACGTGGGAGGAGGCGTTGACGATCACAGTCGGCACGAAGGACGCGGACATTGTCGGCAATGACCAGCGGGCCATCCAGGCGGCGGTGGATCATGTGGCGAGGCTGGGCGGCGGCACGGTGCGCATCAAGGCGGGCACCTACCGGCTGCGAAACGCCATCTATCTGCAAAGCGGCGTCCACCTCATCGGCGAGGGCGACAAAACACTGCTCATCAAAGAGCCCTCCACCACCACGCCGCTGAAGCTCGACAGCGACTGGTATGACCAGGAGATCACCCTGCACGACGCCACCGGCTTCCGCGTGGGCGATGGCGTGTGCCTCCGCGCCAAGGACGCCAAAACCGGCCGCCAGACCGTGCTCAAGCGCACGCTCACCGCCCGCAGCGGCAGCCGCTTCAAGCTCGACAAGCCCCTGCGCGAAAACCTCTGGCAGATGCACGACGCCACCTGCGCCACGCTCTTCCCGCTGCTCAGCGGCGAGTTCGTGAACGACCTGCGCATCGAAAACCTCGTGCTCGACGGCAACCGCGAGCACAACGCCGAGCTCGATGGCAACTACGCCGGCTGCATCTTCCTCCAGGACTGCAACCGCATCCACATCCGCGGCGTCACCGCCCGCAACAATCACGGCGACGGCATCTCCTGGCAGATCTGCCACGATGTCGTGGTCGAAAACTGCGTCAGCGAGAACAACAAGAACCTCGGCCTGCATCCCGGCAGCGGCTCGCAGCGGCCCGTCATCCGAAACAACACCCTGCGCGGCAACGACATCGGCATCTTCTTCTGCTGGGGCGTCAAATACGGCCTCGCCGAGCAAAACACCATCGAGGGCAACCGCGTCGGCATCTCCATCGGCCACCGCGACACCGACAATATCATCACCGGAAACACCATCCGCGACAGCAAGCTCAACGGCGTCCTCTTCCGCCCCGAGCGCGGCCCCGACTTCGCCGGCCACCGCAATCGCATTGAAAAGAACACCTTCATCGACAACGCTCCCGAAGGCGGCGCCGTCATCGACATCCAGGGCGGCACCGAATCCATCACCATCCGCGGCAACATCTTCACCGAAACCCGCAGCGGCAAGAAGCGCGAGCTGGTGAAGCAAGGGCCGGGGACGAAGAAGATTGTCGTCGAAGGCAGCCAGGTGAAGGGACTCTGAGCCCAGCGCTACTCGTCCTTCTTCAAAATCGGCTCCGGGCTGATCTTGAGCACCAGCGGGCGGTGATCGCTGGCTTTGTCGAAATCGCGGGCGGAGTAAATGTAGCAGCCCCGGTAGTCGAGATGCGGGCGCAGCAGGCGGCTGGCGAAGCAGTAGTCGAGACGCGCATAGATGTCCGCGGCGTCCCAGAAGTGCGTCCAGACCTCGCCGTCGATGTCCTTGAGCCACACGTCCTGCATGGCGGTGTCGCTGGTGCGCGGGCTGCCGATGATGTCGCCGATGGCGGGCTCGTTGCGGTGCTCGTTGAAATCACCGTAGGCCAGGATGCGGGCGCCGGGTTCCTGCGTGAAGATGCTGTCGAGATGCTTGCGCAGCAGACGGGCCTCGTTGCGGCGCATCTGCGCCTGATCGGCCTCGGTGATCTCGCGTTTCGACTTCAAATGCACGCCCACGCAATGCAGATCGAAGGTGGGCGTGATCGGGATGGTCACATGCAGGATGCCGCGCTGAAACGGCAGTGTTTGCGCACCGAGCTGGTATTTGAGATCGGTCTGCGAGTTGCGCAGTTTGATCGGCAGACGCGAAAGAATCGCCAGACGGCGGGTCTCATCGCCACCATGGGCCAGTTCGGTGTGCGGCAGGTCGATCCCGGCGGCTTTGAGGCGCTTTTGCAGATCGGCGAGGTCATCGGCGTTGCCGATCTCACACACGCCGAGGATGTCCGGCTTGATGGCGGCGAGGATTTTCACCACGCGTACGCGCTCATCCTCGGGCTTGGGGGCGGACGGCAGCGTCTTGTAGGTCTGCATGTCGAACCGGTCCATCGTGAGCCAGTTCTTGAGATTGTAGGAGCAGAACGTGAGGCGCTCTGGCTCCGCGGCGGAAAGCAGCGCCACTGCGGCAAAGAAAACGGCGGGTCCGAGAACCCGCCGCGTGATCTGAAAAAGTGGCGTCATGCCTGGAAGGGAGCGGTTAGGACTCCACGCTGGCGACCGGCTGGCGCTTTTCCTGTGGCTGCTGGATCTTTGGCTGCTCGGCCTCTTCCTGGGCGTTGTGAAGCTCGTTTTCGAACTCCGTGCGGGCTTTTTTGAACTCGCCCATGCTCTTGCCGAGACTGCGGGCAAAGGTGGGCAGTTTTTTCGCGCCAAACAGCACGAGAATGAGGATTCCGATGATGATCATCTCTGGCGTGCCTAGAGGACCGAAGGCGAGGATTTGGGGGGTGTTCATGATGGTACTAGGTTTGCATTGTTCGTGCGGGCTTGCAACGCGGACTTTCAGTCGTTCCCAGTGGGGCCATCGTCCGTTGAGCGGGGCGATTCATGTACGGATTCCGAGAGGGGATTCACACAATCTTCGTTGTTTAAACGTTCCTCGTTCGGTTTGATTAGGTTTGACTGGGTTTGACCGCCCTGCGCAGCGCCCTTCGCCAATTCCTCTGCCAAAGCATGCGTCTGCAGCATCGACTCCGCCTTTTCAAAGAGCGTGGCATCCTGCGGAACCAGGGGCAGACCAGCCTTGGCGTGCCATTTCTTCCGCTCCTCCTGGATCATCTCCTCATTGTCATGCCCCCACAGCAGCCGGCTGATGGCACGCAACGCTTCCTCCGGCGTCTTGCACTCCCTGAACATCTTTTTGTTGTAGGTAATGATCCACTCCCGCCATTCCTCCTCGGTGCGTTTCTTCTGCGCTTCCTGCGCCAGTTGCAGCTCGGCCTTCTTCATCTCAAGTTGCTCGTGCTCCAGTTTGAGGCGTGACGCGCCCTGGCAGTTGCGCTGCAAGGCGGCAATGGCCTCGCACATCTCCATCAACTGGGCTCGTTGGCGCGGCTTGCTCCAGTCCTTCACTCCAGCGGTGGCGGCCATCAAGGAGGCGAAACGCGCGGAGACGATGGCGGAGAGATGATTCGTGAGGTCGGGAGAGACCGTGGCCACATCAGCGGCCTCTTCGTCGATTCCTCGCAGGATCTCCAGCCGCTCCTGGCGTGCCTCCCAGTCTCGAAAGCCGCCCTTGCGCCACTCGGACAGGTTTTGCTCCAGGATCGGGCGTCCGCCAAACTCCAGCAGGAGCATGTCTAGCACCTCTGTTTGCAGATGCAGCCACAGCAGCAGCTTGCTGGCAGGAATGCCATCCGCCATCTTGCGGTTGAGTTTTTCGCGGATGGCCTTGGGGAGCCGGGCGATTTTGCCGTTGCGTGTTCTCATGGCTTAGGCGGTGAAGCGTCCCCGGATGTATTGGTTGTAGTAACTGCCGGCGGAGGACGCCGAGATGAGTCCCCGGAAAATGTGTTCTGGCACCCCATAGAAGGTGTAGGGACCGTTGTTCGGGAACCAGATATAGAGGAGACGGCTGGCGGAGTCGTAATCCGCAGCCCGAATGGCGGAGCTGTTGAGCGCGATCATGCGCCAACTTAATAATCACAAAGTGCCGCGATGGCAGCGAAGCCTGTTTTCCAGGGCGGGATTAATACCCCTGCCCATAGGCGGGCATTTTATGGGCACTCTTGGCAAACTGATCGAATTTGTTTTTGCAGTTCTTCTCCAGAGTACGGCGCATGTCGTTCAAAGTGTTCTTGCGGGTCTCGCCCCGGCGTTGCAGCTCGCGCCAAAGCGCGGGGTTGCGGGATGGATCACGCGCGAGTTTCTGAAATTCCTCCTTCACCATCGGCAGCACTCGCATCTCCCACCAGCTAGCCGCAGATGTTGCATTGGCAGACCATTCCGGCAGTCGTGAGCACGCCATCACATGCTCATAGAGGTCGGGGTAGTGGGTGGACTTGATGTATTCGTCCACGCTGACCCCGACGTAAGCGGCGGTCGATAGGTTGTGGTGGAAGTCCTCCCGTGCGCGATGAATGCTATTCAGAAACTCCGCTATCAAGAGGTGGCAGAGGGAGCCGAATCGGTCCCTCTGATCATGCACACCAGCCGCCGGGTGTTTTTCGCCGAGATGAATTGCCTTGGCAATGACTGCCGCATCGGCGGTGTACCCAGGGTCAGCGGCGCGCAACGACGGCATCGTCAACGAACCCTCTGCGGATTGGGTGAAATCTTCGGGATGCGCTTGGGCCAGCCGAATGAAGGTTCCAGCAAATCGTCTTGCTTCAGAGAACAGGTGGATGGCTGCGTCCGGTCTCCGGGCTGCCGCAAGCCTGAGCAGTTGGGAGTTGAGATGATGCGATCGTGAAATCAGGCAGGTCAGCGCGTTGTCGCTCTCATGCAGTATCGTTCCATCCGCTGCCAGGAAGCGCTCATGCAGCCGGCCCGAACGAATGAGCTTGGTCAGCAGGGTGGTGCCCTTGTCGAGCGCTTGATGAGCTTCACGAAACACCTCCTCGGGCTGCTCTTCCATCCGACGCTCGAGCTCATCATGTTCTTTGAGCATCGCACACTGCTGAGCATTGGGCTGAGGGAGTTTGCGTACGCGGTTGATGCGGCGGTATTCCAATTCGGTCAGATCAAACTGCGCCCATAGCTTTTCTTCTTCTTCAGACATCTTGGGCGGAGGCTTCATCAGGCGTTCGCGAGGTACCGGGACGTCGCTCAACTCCGGTTTTCTTTTCGCACTCAGCCGCTTCCCACTCCTGGCTGCCGATGTTTTGGATGTCGTTTTCGTTTTCATGACAAAGACGAATGGGTTTCAGCGGACGAGGGCGTCCGCGCTCCCTTCTTTTAAGTTTCCAGCATGGCGCGGGCCTCGGCATGCACGGCGTTGCGCAGTTTCGTTGGGGCCAGCACCTTCGCATGGCGGCCATGGTCGAGCACCCAGCGGGTGATCTCCTCGATGCCCGCCACTTCGGCGCGGAATTCGATCTCGCTGCCGTCCGCCTTCACGGGCGTGATGCTCTGGCTCGAATGCCACTGGCGCTCCGCCACATAGCGGGCGGCCCAGCCGGTGAAGCGGATGCACACCTCGAAGCGCTCCGCATCGGCCCCGTAGCTCCACACGCCGAAGCCGCTGCCCAGGTAGTCGCGGATGTTGAACTTGGGATCACGTTCGAAGCGGGTCTTGAGAATCTTCAGCCCGCTCATCCGTTGCAGGGCAAAGGTGCGCTTGTCCTGCCGGGCCAGGTCATGGCCGATGAGATACCAGCCGTTTTGAAGCTGCCCCACATGGTAGGGCTGCACCCGCCGCCGCTCCTGCCTGCCGCCTTTGGACGGCGGATAGTCAAAGCTCACCTCAAAATGTCCCAGGACCGCATCCACCAGGGTGGTGAAGACCTCCACGTTCGATTTCAGCACGCCGGTGGCCTTCATGGAAAAGGCCTCGTCCAAGTCACGCCATTGCAGGCTCACAAAGTCCGGGCAGGCCTCGGCGATCTTGTGCAGGCTGTCATGCACCAGCTTGTGCAGCCGGGTGCCCTTCAGCGGCTCCACCGCCTTTTCGGCCACGAAGAGCGCCACCAGCTCGCCCCGCGTGAGCTGCATCGGGGCAAACTCGCTCACTGGTCCCGTGAAGTGGTAGCCGTGCTTCTTCTCGTGGTACTTCAACGGCAGGTCGAACTCCTCCTGGATGAACTTCAAATCCCGCAGGATGGTTTTGGTGGAGACCCCCTCAATGGCCTTGGCCAGTTGTCCCGCGCTTTGAAACGGCCGCGCCTGAAGGTGTTTGATGATCTCATGCACGCGCCAGATCATCGAGCGCCGGGTGCCCGCACGACTGCTTCGGGATTCAGGGCGAAGGTGAGGATAGGCTTTCACAGGCGGCAGTTTAATTAGGCGGCCTTAAACAACAAATTCAAAATTCACGGAGGCCAAGGACATCTTTTGTCCGGGGGTGGGTGCAAGGATGGGCGCGTATCAAAAACGAGCAGCGGAAGGCTCACGCCATCCGCTACGAACCAAGAACGAAGAAGCATGAACCCTGAAAAACAACACGTCGAAATCGCCTACATTCTGGACCGCAGCGGCTCCATGCAGCCCATGCAGGAGCCTGCCGTCGCCGCCTTCAATGACTTCCTCAAGGCGCAGCTTGCGGTGCCGGGGGAGGCGCGGCTCACGCTGGTGCAGTTTGATGACCGTTACGAGGTGCCCGTGGCCGCGCTGCGCCTGCCGGAGGTGCCGCAGCTCACCGCCGCCACCTACACTCCGCGCGGCAGCACCGCCCTGCTCGATGCCATCGGCCGTACCATCCGGGACCTCGACACCCGCCTGCAAAAGCTCCCGGCCAAACACCAACCCGCCAAGGTCATCATCGCCATCTTCACCGATGGCGAAGAAAACGCCTCCCGCGAGTACACCGCCAAGCACATCAGCGATCTGATCCACCTCTACCGCGACACCAAGGGCTGGGAATTCCTCTTCCTCGCCGCGAACCAGGACGCCATCGCCACCGCCGCGCGGATGAGCATGGACCACGGTGCCAGTGGCAACGTCGTTTACAGCAAGGCCGGCATCCAATCCACCGGCGGTGCCCTGTCCCGCAAAGTCCGCGCCTCCCGTCTCAAAGCCAGCGGCCAGATGGACGCCGCCGCTGTGGCGGATGATGCCAAGAGCCTCGACCAGATTCTCCGCGAGGAGGAAAACAAATGATCCGCCGATTTCGCCGATGGGGGCAGGATTTTGAATCACCGATGCTGATGAACACCTCACCGCTCGCCGCATTGCTGGCCTTGTGCCTGTTCGCCTGCATCGTCGCCCTGCTGGTGGGGGCGGTGGTGCTGGGCGTCGTGTTTGCAGCGGCAGGCATCGCCAGTGGTAGCTGCATGCGCCAGCATGCGGTCCGCGCCACAAGCCCCCGGCCTGTCATACGCTACTTGTCCACCGCCCTGCCCCACGAGCCCCTCATCCGCCTCCAGCGCGGCCAGTTCGCCACCCTGCCCTGGCCGCACACCCTTCAGGTGCTTCTTCCCGAAGGCACCCGCCTCAAAATCCTCGAATCCACCTCGGATCATGTCCGGGTCATGGCCGTGTGATTCCACGGATGCACTTCACGGAAAATAAATATGTTCATTTGAAAGCCTCTGCATTTAAATCTCCGCCGTGAAAATCCGCACCTGCCATCCAAGGCATTCAGCCAATTCAGATGCAGTTCGATTCGGCTCTGAGTCTTAATTCCCTTTTTTGCACCTCCAAATGAGCACACTCGCCCTCTTTGAAGAAAAACAAGTCCGCCGCGCCTGGAACCAGGCCGAGGAGAAGTGGTATTTCGCCATCGTCGATGTCATCGCCATCCTGACCGGCAGCGACAATCCCCAGGTCTATTGGCGCGTCATGAAAAAGCGGCTTTCAGACGAAGGGAATGAAACCGTTACAAATTGTAACGCTTTGAAAATGACCGCTGCCGACGGCAAGCAGCGCCTCACGGATGTGGCGGATACGGAGCAGCTCCTCCGCCTCATCCAGTCCATCCCCTCGCCCAAGGCAGAGCCTTTCAAGCTCTGGCTTGCCAAAGTGGGTTACGAGCGCCTGGAGGAGATCGAAAACCCTGAACTCGCCGCCAAGCGGATGCGGCAGATCTACGAGCAGAAAGGCTACTCCGAGGACTGGATCGAAAAACGCCTGCGTGGCATCGCCGTCCGGGATGAACTCACCGATGAGTGGAAAAAGCGCGGCGTGAAGGAGCAGAAAGAGTTCTCCATCCTCACCGCCGAGATCAGCCGCGCCACTTTCGGCATGACGCCGTCCGAATACAAAGCCCACAAGTCCCTCGCCAACCCCAAGGAAAACCTGCGAGATCACATGACCGACCTGGAGCTGATCTTCACCATGTTGGGAGAAGCCTCCACCACTGAGATCGCCAAGAAGCGGGATGCCCAGGGCTTCCAGCAGAACAAGACCGCCGCCAAGGCCGGAGGCACGGTGGCGGGAAACGCCCGCAAAGAACTTGAAGCCCGAAGCGGCACGCGCGTCTCCACCCGTACCAACTTCAAAGCCCTCACCGAAGGCCAGACGAAAGCCCTGCGTCGCCGGAAACCCAAAGCTGATTGACCCCACCATGCCCGAAGATTTCAAAACCTTCTTCTCCACCGCCTGCGGGTCTAACCGCCAGCCCTACGACTACCAATCACGGCTCGCTGATCTGTCCTGTGAAAGCCGCCTGATCAGCGTCCCCACCGGCCTTGGCAAAACCGCCGCCGTCATCCTCTCCTGGATTTACAACCGCGTGCATTTGAAGAAAAGCGACTGGCCCCGCCGCCTCGTCTATTGCCTCCCCATGCGCACACTCGTTGAGCAAACAGCAGGTGAAGCAAAGAACTGGGTGAAAGCGCTCCACGACGCCAAGCTGATCGAAGGCAAGCCACCCAAAGTCCAGATCCTCATGGGTGGCGAGGACACAGAAGATTGGGACCTCTATCCAGAAGAAGACGCCATCCTCATCGGCACCCAGGACATGCTGCTCTCCCGTGCCCTGAATCGCGGCTACGGCATGAGCCGCTACCGCTGGCCGATGCACTTCGGTCTGCTGAATAGTGACGCGCTTTGGATCTACGACGAAGTTCAACTCATGGGGGCGGGTCTTCCGACGACGGCACAGCTTACTGCATTCCATGCTCGCTTTGGGTGCGCTAAGCCAACCCATTCGTGGTGGATGAGTGCAACGAGTGATCTGGATTGGTTACGAACAGTTGATTTCGATCCAGCAACCCTACCTGAAGCGATCAAACTGGAATCTCCCGATCTCAATGCGGAGCCCGTTAAGAAGATTCGAGGTGCCCAAAAGACGGTGTCCCGATGCGGGAAGACGAGCAAAGACGCCAAAGCTCTTGCCACCGAAATTCTCGACACTATCAAAGACAGCGACGGCCTCACGCTCGCCGTCGTCAACACGGTGAAACTGGCGCGGAGCCTTTACTCCGAAATCAGCAAGCTGCGAAAGGATGCACCGGAAGATGAGCTCCCCATCCTGCTTCACTCGCAATTCCGTCCAGAGGATCGAGCCAGACAGTTGAAGAAAGTGACGGACGCGGAGGGAAAGCGTCGCCTCGTCATCAGCACACAAATCATCGAGGCGGGCGTGGACTTATCCGCCGCGACCTTGTTCACAGAGATCGCGCCTTGGTCTTCCCTCGTTCAGCGATTTGGCCGCTGCAATCGGCGCGGCACTGAATCCGACGCCCGCATTTTTCTCATCACACCGGAAAAATCGCTCCCCTACACCGATGAACAACTTGATGCGGCAAATGTAGAAATAGACAAGCTTCTCGCTTCCGGTGCCAATGCCAGCCCTGCATTGCTCAGTGTCGTGCGGATTCCAGCAGTGGATCGCCCACCTGCCCGCCACGTCATTCGTCGCCGTGACTTCATCGACCTTTTCGATACGACTCCTGACCTTGCCGGGCAGGACATTGATATTGATCGCTGGGTTCGGGAAATCGAAGACCGCAGCGTGCAGCTTTTTTGGCGGACTTGGGACGGGGCCAAAGGCGCACGCCCTCCAGCAACCGATTTTCCCCAGCCGCATCGGCGAGAACTCTGCCCTGCTCCAATTGTCGCAGTGAAAGAGTGGCTAAAAAAGAAGAAGCTGACTCCGTGGCGCTGGGACTACTTGGAGAGTGAGTGGGCGAAAGTGCAGAAGGACATGGGCGACTTCAGCATCGTCCCAGGTCAGATTTATCTCCTTGCATCGGAAGCAGGGGGTTACTCACCAGAAATGGGATTCGACACCTCCATTGCTTCAAGCGTTGCACCGCTTCCCACTGCCGCATCAGGCACCGACGACGGGAACGAACAAGACCCGGTATCCGGCGGTAACTGGCAGTCTATCGCCCAGCATACCGATGATGTGTGCGGAGAGCTGCAAGCGATCCTCAAGGAAACCGCGGTAGTCTGCGCCGCTCTGCCCATCGCTGCCCGATGGCATGACCTCGGCAAAGCGCATGAAGCCTTTCAAGCAAAGATCAAACTCAACCACCGCCTCACCCCCGATGGTAGAGCCCATACACCAATCGCAAAAGCGCCGGACGGCACATGGAAGCATTACCGCGAAAGGGACACAGAAAATGAAACACTTCAGCGCCGCCGACATTTCCGTCACGAACTCGCCTCAGCACTCGCCGTTCTTCAGCCGACCGTTGGTGGCATCCCAGAAGAACTCCGAAACCTTGTCGCATGGCTGATCGCCGCGCATCACGGGAAAGTCCGCCTTTCCATTCGCTCTATGCCCGATGAATTCGTTCCGCCGGGGGACAAGAGATTTGCCCGTGGCGTGTGGGATGGTGATTTGCTCCCGGCAGTTCCGCTCGGAGGCGACATCCTATCGTCAGCCTTCACGCTTTCGCTTGAGCCTATGGAGCTTGGCCTCTGCATAGAAAAGCCGTTCGAGAATCAACCGAGCTGGGCCGAACGAATGCTCGCCCTTCGAGACGCCCCCGAGATTGGCCCCTTGCGCCTCGCCTTCTGGGAAACTCTCTTGCGTGCCGCCGATGAACGCGCCTCTGCGAAAAACCGTATCAAGATCAGTCAATGAACGTCATTACCCGCAATACTATCCAGCTCCCCGGCTGCACGCCGGAGCCGCTGATGAACTACCTTAAGGCGCTTGGTGTTTTAAGGATCGTCGCCCAACAAAAAGATGCTGGTGCTACAGGAAAGTGGGACTCTGGTATCTTCTCACTCAAATCCACGCTCGATGAACAGGAGCTTTCCGCCTTTTTTCTCGACGAATACGCCCCTTCTCCAATTATGGGGCCATGGGCAGCACGTTCAGGTTTCTTCAAAGGCAAATCTGAAAGGGCTGCTCGTGAAGCACTCCAAAAAGTAAGTCGGCTTGCGCGAGGTGAGAATTTTGGAAAGCGGTTCAAAGATTTTAGACGGGTGATGGCAGACTTCAAGAATCTGCTGCGCCGTCAGGGCATCACAGAAAAGGCGAGTGATGAAAATAAGCTCGATTTGCTAGCGGCCTGCCGCAGTTCTGCATCTGAAGTCACGCTTAGTTGGCTCGATACCTGTTTCGTTTTGGTGGGCGAAGAACGAAAGTTTCCTCCCCTGCTTGGAACCGGCGGAAATGAAGGGAGTGGCAGCTACGTGTCGGGGTTCGTGCAGCAGCTTGTCGCTTGCGTGATAGACCGCGAGCATGACGAGGCTATTGAGGCTGCACTGTTCGGCAAAATAGTGCGCGGTGTTTCATCAACGCAAACGCCCGGCCATTTTTCGACAACGGCAGCAGGAGGGCCAAATACCTCGCAAGGCTTTGAAGGAGATTCGAGAACGAATCCGTGGGATTACGTTCTGGCTCTTGAGGGCACCTTGCTATGGGCTTCCAGCGCCCACCGCCAGCATGGCACCTCCGGCTCTGGTGTTGCTGCATTTCCGTTCACGGCGAAGGTCTCATCGGTAGGGACCGGTAGTCTTGCAGCATGGGAGGATAGTAAGCCGAAAAAGGCAAAGCGTGAGATTGCGGAGATGTGGTGTCCTCTCTGGGATAGACCAACAGGTTTGCGTGAGCTGATGAATCTGCTTTCCGAAGGTCGCGTGTCAGTGAATCGCCGCTCGGGTCGCACGGGATTGGACTTTGCTAAAGCAGTGATTTCACATGGCGTGGATCGCGGAATCTCATCGTTTAGCAGATACGCCTTCCTCATGCGCAACGGTCAGAGCTTTATGGGGGTCTCTCTGGGTCAGGTTACGGTTCACCCTCACGCGGATGGCGATTTGTTGAAGGAAGTGGAAGAGTGGCTGAACCGCTTCAGAACGGCGGCCATGAAGAAAAACAAGGAAGACGATGAAAAGCGTGGTTCTGCCCGCTTCCGCACCGCCCTCCGCCAGATCGAACGCGCCATCTTCGACTATTGCCAGCATGGCGGCCCTGCGATGTTCCAGCACATCATCATTTCCCTTGGGCGGGCAGAGGCGCTCATCGCTTCTGCACCACGCTTCCGGGAAGAGGCAAAGGGGCTTCGTCCCATCACTCTCACTAACGCATGGATCGCGGCTGCGGAGGATCCGAGCGACGAGTTCCGCATCGCCCTTGCTCTCTCGTCCATCTTTGAACCAGAGCCGAAAGTCGGTTCCATTCGGCGCAATTTGGAACCCGTCGAAGCCAAGGGGCGCTTTATGGCATGGGCGGAGAAGGATCGCGCCGTTGTTTGGACGACTGGCGATTTACCGGGTAATCTTGCCGCCATCCTCACCCGCCGTGCGGTGGATGCCGAACGCACCGGAGGTAAGGCCCATGCCTTGAAGGCCATTCACCACGCGCCACTCAATGCCGTGTGCGCCTTCCTCGCTGGCTCGCTGGATGAAGGCCGCATCGCCGATTTGCTCTGGGGCCTTTGCCTTTGCGATTCGCGCAACCACAGTCCTGCCACTCAGTCGGTATCGGCCTCTCGGTCGCTCCCGAGCAGCTATTCGCTTTTGAAACTGCTCGTCCTTCCTCCTGACCGCGACTCCTCTGCCGACGAAGCCGCGACCATTAATGCTCCCGACGCCCGCGTCCTCGGCCTGCTCCGTTCCGGCCGACTCGCCGAGGCGTGCCAGCGAGCCGCGCAGGTGCTTCGCGGCAGGAGCCTCCTCGCACAGCCACAAGCGATGCACGGCCACCCAAGTCGCGATAGCGAGTGGGCCGAAACTCAGTGGCCCGGCCTCACCGCTGCCCGCCTCGCAGCCGCACTGCTAATTCCCATTCACCCGCTCGCCGTCGGATCGCTCGAAAAGCGCATCCTACGACCCGCAAAGCTCGACGCTGCCTGATTTGCACTCTCATCGAATCCAAACCACAAAACAAAAAAACAACCGTTAAATCCATGAACTACATAGCACTCGCAAACCAACCTCGCCTTTTGTTGGAGGCCACACTCAAGCCGCTGCAAGGTGAGCGATTCCAATCCACCGGATTCGCCGACCTTGGACCAGCCCGGTATTCATTGCCGAACGGCACCGAAAAGCTCCTTGTCGAATCAGCTCAATCCGTAGCCAACCGCCTCGAAATGGCGATCTGGGACGAGGAGAACGATGACCTCATTGCTGGGCTGCGCGGACTGCCCTACATCATCGTAAAAAAGGACGGCAAGAACTTCACCAACTCCATCCTCGAAGCGCATCGCATCAACTCGCCCTACATTCTCAAGGGTAAGGACAAGACCGTCTTTGACCGATTAAAGAAAGATGCGGCGGCACTCCAAACCGGCCCGGTTAAGCTGAGAGATCTTGCCGCAGTGGTTTTTAGATACGACACAAACGCGGTCATTCATGGCGTTTTTCTCGCAGATGGAGAACTTGCAGGCGGACGCCTGCGCCTTGCCCGCGCACTCAGCGGATTCATCGAGGCGACGGATGTGAAGGCGGCGGAAAGCGGTGGCGTGAAGAATGACCGAGTCGATCCCAGCGGCGATACAAAGCAGGGGTTCGGCAATGTGCCGTTTCATCGCACGGAGTTTGTCGCGGGCGAAATCAAAGCCTTCTTCAATCTCGATCTTGCCCTCCTGCGCGGCTACGGCCTCGGAGCAGAGGCAACGCAACTCTTGATCGCACTTTCGTTGCTGAAAATCCGCCGCTTTCTCAATGCGGGTCTTCGCCTACGTTCCGCGTGCGACCTAGAGGTTGCTGGCGAACTGACCGTCAAACGACCTTCCGACTTCATCGTTCCCGAAGAGGCCGAGCTTTTGACGGAATGCACGCGGCTCATCGGCGTCTGCTGCACAGAAGTGAACACCACCAACGTCGATTGGGTGCCGGATAAGAAGCTCAAGAAGGTGACCATTGAACTTCCTGAAGTAACAACCTTTGAAGTTCCAGCAGCGTTCAAGACGGATAAGATGGTGGAGTTCAAGAAAGCAACGAAGACCAAGCCCGCATCCTTGATCATCAATCCCGGAGCACTGGAAGGAATCGACGTTGCAACGCTGGCCGCGCAGTTATTCCCCGACAACGAAGACCTCAAGGAATTGGTGGTCGCGGCATTTAATGACGACGCCGATGACAACAACGACGACGGAACCGCTGCCGACCAACCATGATCGCTTTATCCCTCCGCTTTCTAGCAGGGCGGTTTCACGCGACTCCGTGGGGCCACCACGTCAACGAAGGGTGCGCGGAATGGCCGCCATCACCTTGGCGTCTGCTACGTTCGCTCGTCGCCGTGTGGCAGGGCAAGTGTCATTTGGCTATCGACGAACCAGCGGCGCAACGCATTCTCCGAATTCTTTCGGATTTGCCGGAATACGCATTGCCGCCTGCATCATCAAGCCATTCTCGGCATTACATGCCTTGGTTCAAGAAAGGGCCGGGGGATAAAACCCTGGTCTTCGACACCTTCGTCGTCGTGCCGCCGGAAAGCGAAATCCTGCTCGTTTGGCCAGACGCAATATTGGGCGCTGAGGATCGCGTAACGCTTGCCGATTGGCTGGCGCAGCTCGGCTATCTCGGGCGAGCGGAATCGTGGTGCGAGGCGCGCCTCATGCCGGAGAAGGAAATGGAAACGCGGCTTGGCGAAATCAACACCCGCCCGCTGGGAACACGCTCGGCGGAGCAAGGGATGGAAGTCGTCCGCGTCCTCTGCGCAGACCCTGCCACCGCTTTTGAAGGCACACACACACCAAAGGAAACCACCACAACCGGCAAAGGGAAAGCCAAGCAAACCACGATCACACCGCACTACGACCCCGACTGGCACTTGTGCGGCGAGACGCTTTGGCTGCACGACGAGAAGTGGTCAGAGCCACCCGGTAGCCGATGGGTTCGCTACACTCGACGGGCAGATTGTTTCAAAGTAACACCGCAACATCGGCCTCGCGTTCCCTCTCAACCACGCCCGCAAGTCGTTCGCTTTGCTCTCGATTCCTCCGTTCTGCCGCTCTCCACGCACACCCTGCCCGTCGCAGAGGCCGCGCGGCGGAATCTCATGGGCATACTTGGCAGGCAGCTTGAGCGCATCCACGGAAGCCGTGGGAACTCGCAAGTTTTCTCCGGTAAATCTGATGCTGGCGTTATCGCCACTGGCCATGGTCACACATTCTATCTTCCGACAGATGAAGACAACGATGGACGGCTTGATCACCTTACCTTGGTCGCTTCCGATGGCTTTGGGCCGGACGAACTCCGAGCGATTGACTCAATGCGTGAAATTAAGAGCCGCGAGCGCGAAGAATCCGGGCATCCCCTTCGCGTTTTACTGCTCGGAATGGGAAGCCTCGCAGACTATCAGTCAGGGCATGATCGATCAGTGCGTAATGGCCCACTTGGTCCTTCGTGTGAATGGGTAAGCACCACTCCATTCCTCGTACAGCGGCACCCGAAAAAGAGCGGCACTAAACGCGACCCTGCCGAATGGGTAAATTCACCGGAGACGTTCGTAACCGCCATGCTTCGCGAAGAACTGCGCCGCTTCATCGAACGTCATCCGCAACTCGAGAACGTTGATCTGGACTCCATCGGAATCGAAGCACTACTGGAAAATGGCGTCTTCCGGCTCGGCCCACAAAAACGCCGCCCAATCGAGTTCAAGCGCTTTCGCCAGAAGAGAGATGACGATGGAGGGCGTCGCCTTAGTGGCTCATTCCGAATAACCTTTCCCAAAAGCATTCAAGGTCCAATCGCTCTCGGCCACAGCTCCCACTTCGGCCTCGGCCTCTTCGTTCCCATTGACTGAACCACCTTCTTCTCATGACCGCAGACGATCATCTCCAAGGCCAGTCACGTCCTTCTGCGGAGCAGGTGGCGTGGGTGTTTCATCACTTGAACGAGCAATACGCCGAAGGTGGCTCTTTCCGGCACTTGATCTATGCGCGGATGGGCTTCGATGAGCGGGCGTATGGCGTGCTGGTCGGGCCAGGGATGGCGCTCTCCAACCTCATCAACTGTGCGAAGGACAGCGAGGAAGTGTCGAAGCGGCTGCTGGAGTGTTATCTTTGACTGCGCGCTTGTCTTCAAGGCTCATTTGCTTCCGCTTCGCTCCACCCGTCGGGCAGCCTCTGGCTGGCTATCTCCCTCTGGTCGGTTCGCGGAGCGATGATGGCTACTTTATGATTTCCCTTTTCCCAACTGCCGCTATCCTATGAACCATGAAACTCCGCCTCGATCTGCTGAAGCACCTGACCACGGAAGACGTGATGGAGGAGGCGGTGGCGACGGTTCACCGTTTCAAACCCGAGCCGCTTTTCTCGCAAACTGGGACTGGCAGTCTGTCGTCCGCATCAACGCAGGAACGTGCGCGCGAGGAGGCGCACAGCATGGAGTTAATTCAGAGACTGGAGCAGCGTGCGAAGCAGTCTGGGCAGCACGACACGGTGAAGAAATGACGCTGGCGGAGGCGTTTGACACGCTGCGGGAATTCCACAAGCGGGCACCGTTCCTGTTCTTCAATGGGAACACCTTTGCAGCCATCGGGCGAGAGCTGAGTTATGTGATCTTTGGTGAGCTGCCGATGTCGCGGAAGCGTGAGGTGGGATCGGCGACGGCACACTACATCGCCGGGGTGCTGGACCGGGAGGTGATGGTGCAGATGGTGGAGAGCCTGTGTGCGGCGGCTGATCTGGTGCCGGGCACGCGGGTGAAGACGCTACGTGGCAGCACGCACGGGGTGGTGGTGCGGGTGCTGGAGGACGGGCGAATCGTCTGGCGCACGGATGGCGGGACGGAACTGATCGCGCTGCCGGAAGCGTTGAAGCCGGAGGAAGGCGGCTGAACCCCTGAACCGCTCAGGGGTATGAGCGGACCACCTAGACGCATCGCCTCTTGAACTTTTCACCTCTTGCCCCCAATGTCCTCCCATGAGTCTTTCGGATCAACTGCGGGAATCCCGCTCGAAGCACACGTTGAAGAGCTACGACGCCGCTGTGAAGCAACTGCGCGTGTTCAAGGCGGTGCAACCAGTTACTGGCAGGAAGTTCGGCTCTTCCGGGAGTATGCAGGTGAAAGAGGACTCGGCTGTTTACCAGACCAAATCCCAGAGCTGAGCCGCGCACCCGATGACGAGGGCAACGAGCATCAGGTGTGGTTCCAGCCGGAGACAGATACTTACCTGAAGGTGACGTGGCCGGATTTCTTCGGGATGCTGGTTCTGCATCGCCAGGATGAGGAGGAGCAGGCATCCCCCATCGCCTACCTGGAGCGCTGGCACCTGCACAATGAGCTGTTTGGCGACCGTGTGAGATTCGTGGGCGTGCTGGAAGAGGACGGCAGGCTGCGGCTCGTCATTCAGCAGCGGGCCATCGAGGGAGAGCCGGCGACGCTGGAGCAGATCAACGACTTCTTCACGGGCAACGGCTGGCAGCGCTTCATGGCGAACGGTGAGGTGGCTTACTTTGACCCGAAGCGGCAGGTGGCGATCTCCGACACGCATCGGGGAAACATCATCCTGATGGATGACGGCCTGCTGGCCCCCATCGACCTGCGCGTGCAGCCGCTCAACGGTGCTCTGCTGGACTATGTGATCAAAGCCTGCCGGAAACCATGACCGCGCCGAGGATGACCTCTGATAACTCATCTGCCGGGCAACCTGCTGAAACCTGCCTCAGCCCAGTTCTTGTCGTTTTTTCGGCATCTGCGGTGATCCACGGGGATCTTGTCTTTACGAATCTTGCGCAGAAGGGTAGCGTACTGCCTTCCGATTCACTTTCACGAAGCCGCACAGGGGACTGCTGCGGGCCACTTTTATGAATCCTCCCGCCTACCGCACCGCCCGCGCCCTGTATCCGCATCGACCGGAGATGTGGGAGCCGGAGTATCTTTATGAACCGCTGCCCGTGCCGGTGAATCACCCGGAGCTGGATCTTTTCGGCATCGGTCGTGTGAAAGAAGCCAATGAACTGGAGGATCGTAGCGGCTGGCGTGAGCCTGCCGCCGAACCGCTTTCAACTTTCAACCTGAAACCTGAGACTTTAGCGGCGGAGCCTCTCCGCGCCCGAATGCTCAACGAGTTCGTGTATTGCCCGCGCCTCTTCTACTACGAGCAGGTGGAGGGCGTCTTCGTGAGCAATGCGGACACCGAGCGCGGCAGCGCGATTCATGAAAAAGTAGATCGCGGCAAGGGGGCTCTGCCGAAAGCGAAGCGTAGGTCGGGCGTCCCGCCTGACACGAGTGACGCGGGCATCCTGCCTGCATCCGATGAGCCTGCGGAGAAAAGCGAATCGGCCGAGCCAGACCTCTCTGATCTGAAGTCTCACGAGCCGGAGATGAGTGAGCCTGAAGGCGAGACGATCCACTCCCGCTCCGCGATGCTCAGTTCCACACGTCTGGGCGTGGTGGCGAAGATGGACCTGATCGAAGTGAAGATGACCGCACGCCGTGCCGAGGATCTCTTTGCCAGCCGGGACGTGCAGAGTGTGACGCCGGTGGATTACAAGGCGGGAGCGCCCCGCATCGGCAAGGAAGAGAACGAGCTGTGGGATGCGGACAAGATGCAGCTCGGCCTGCAAATCCTGATCCTACGCGACAACGGCTACACCTGTGAAGAAGGCGTCATTTACTACCGGGCGACGAAACAACGGGTGCGGCTGGCCATGACGATGGAGATCGAAGCGTGGATCATTGCCAAGATCGCCGAGGCCCGCGATCTGGCTGCCTCGCCGACGATCCCGCCGCCGCTGGTGAACAGCCCGAAGTGTGTCCGCTGCTCCCTGGCTCCCGTTTGCCTGCCAGATGAGACACGGATGCTGGCGGGTAGGACGGGCATTCTGCCTGTCACGAGTGAAGCGGGTATCCTACCCGCTGTGTCCGAAGCAAAGGCGGGCAGAATGCCCGCCCCACCGGCGACAGGTGGGACACCTGTCCCACTACGCCGACTCATCGCCGCGCGTGATGACGAACGGGCGCTCTACCTGAACACGCAGGGGCATCGCGTGGGCATCAAATCCGAGCGACTCGTCATCAAGGACGGCGACAGCGTGATCGACGAAATCCGGCTGAACGATGTGACGCATGTGGCGCTGTTTGGAAACATCCAGCTCAGCACTCAGGCCGTGCAAGAACTCTGCGAGCAGGAAATCCCTGTGGCTTATTTCAGCATGGGCGGCTGGTTTTATGGACTGACTCGCGGGCATGGCCTGAAGAACGTACACACGCGCATCCAGCAGTTTGCGGCGGCATCGAACCCGCTGCATTGCCTGGCGGTGGCGCAGAAGATCGTGCAGGCGAAGATCCGCAACCACCGCACGATGCTGATGCGCCTGCACACGCAGCCGCCGAGTGCTGCCGTGGTGGGAATGAAGGAGATCGCCGGGCGCGTGTGGAATGCTCGCGGGCTGGATGAGCTGCTCGGCATGGAGGGCGCGGCGGCGGCGCTGTATTTCCAACACTTCGCCGGGATGATCAAAGTGGGCGAGGACGACCTGGAGGATGAAATTCCCGGCCTGGAGACGAACTCGAAATCGCAGGAGCGGAGGAAGGCCGAGACGGAAGCCTTCACCTTTGACTTCACCCAGCGGCGGCGGCGACCGCCGACCGATCCGGTTAACGCGCTGCTCTCGCTCGCCTATAGTTTGCTGGCGAAGGATTGTACCATCGCCGCGCTGGCGGTGGGCTTTGATCCCTACGTCGGCTTTTACCATCAGCCGCGCCACGGCAGGCCCGCGCTGGCGCTCGATCTCATGGAGGAATTCCGCCCACTCGTGGCCGAAAGCGCCGTGCTGACCGCGATCAACAACCGCATGATCACTTCGTGCCATTTTGTCCGCGCCGGAGAAGCTGTGAACCTCACGCCGAACGGACGGAAGGCTTTTTTCCACGCCTACGAGCAGCGCATGAACGCGCTGATCACGCACCCGGTGTTCGATTACAAGGTGAGCTACCGCCGCGTGCTGGAACTCCAGGCCCGACTGCTCGCCCGCTGGCTGACCGGAGAAATCCCCGACTATGTGCCCATGGTGACGCGGTGATCTCGCAACTCCGCACTTTGAACATGAAACCTTGAACTTCTTCACATGTCCGACCGCTCCTCTATCATCAGCGCCCGCCATACCTACCTGGTGTGCTACGACATCGCCAATGACCGGCGGCTGAAGAAGGTCTTCAAGGTGTGCAAGAACCACGGCACCCATCTTCAATTTTCCGTTTTCGAGTGCGACCTCACCCCGCGTGAACTGACCGTGCTCCAGCGGGAACTCAAAGCGCTCATCAAACAGGACGAGGATCAGGTGATCTTCGTCTCCCTCGGCCCCGCCGAGGGACGCGGCGACCGGGTGATTTCATCACTGGGTCTGCCGTACTCGCGGTTTGATGCGCCCTGCTATGTGGTGTAGAACACACCGCATCTAAATTTCGATCTTTTACATACCCTAAGTCTAGACTGCGAGCGGTCCGGTGGCGCTCCCAACTACCGCATGCGCTCGCACCTTGAACGCCAACACTTTCGCCCGTTTAATTTCATGTCGCCTCACTCGCCAGAGTCATTTCTTGCCAGCCGCTCGCCAAGTGCTGATGGAAGGCTTGATCCTGCGACGATAGGGAGGCGACTCTATCCCCACTCCTCGGAGTGGGGCTCCGTTGAAGCCTGGAGGTGCCGAATGTGGATAAAGGCACGCTCACTTCTATCCCCACTCCTCGGAGTGGGGCTCCGTTGAAGCCTCTCGTGAGCGACGAGGCCCGGCGCGATATGGATCTATCCCCACTCCTCGGAGTGGGGCTCCGTTGAAGCGGTGGCCTGGCTGAAGTCGCCGATGTTGAGGGGGAGCTATCCCCACTCCTCGGAGTGGGGCTCCGTTGAAGCTCATAGAACGCTTTCTGCGTGTCCCGCACGGCGGCGTCTATCCCCACTCCTCGGAGTGGGGCTCCGTTGAAGCGCAGCGTCCTTACGCTGCCGATGATTTGCGCCTCAATGCTATCCCCACTCCTCGGAGTGGGGCTCCGTTGAAGCTCCGCCTGCGCACGCTCGCGCAGCTGCACCTCGGGCACTATCCCCACTCCTCGGAGTGGGGCTCCGTTGAAGCGAGGTTCCGGTGTATCGTGGCGGACCCGCCGTGGCCGCTATCCCCACTCCTCGGAGTGGGGCTCCGTTGAAGCTCCGCAAGCTGCCGACGGACCTGAGCAATGCTTACGCCGACTATCCCCACTCCTCGGAGTGGGGCTCCGTTGAAGCCCTCGGATGAGCGCCAGCTTGTCCCGCGCCGGAGTCCTATCCCCACTCCTCGGAGTGGGGCTCCGTTGAAGCCGGCAGCCGCCGCGAAGCTGTACCGCTGCAACCAGACTATCCCCACTCCTCGGAGTGGGGCTCCGTTGAAGCGAAGACCGCCTGAACCGCCGCGCCTGTGACGCGCTTCTATCCCCACTCCTCGGAGTGGGGCTCCGTTGAAGCTAGGCTCTGCGTGGTGTCAGCGTGCTGGAGGGTCCAGCTATCCCCACTCCTCGGAGTGGGGCTCCGTTGAAGCTTTTCCACGCGGCGGGGTGGTGAAGCGTTTGAAGTCCCTATCCCCACTCCTCGGAGTGGGGCTCCGTTGAAGCCCGACAAGCCTGGCGCAGGCAATGACGCGCCCTCCAAGCTATCCCCACTCCTCGGAGTGGGGCTCCGTTGAAGCAGGGTCGAGATTGTAAGGGAACCAGATGCGGCGGCTATCCCCACTCCTCGGAGTGGGGCTCCGTTGAAGCGGAATAACCATCATCGAGCGTGGTGCGCTGTGAAGTGACTATCCCCACTCCTCGGAGTGGGGCTCCGTTGAAGCAACACCTGGTGGCTGCGGTGGACGCCAGGTCCGGGACTGCTATCCCCACTCCTCGGAGTGGGGCTCCGTTGAAGCAGTCAACAAAAGAGGATAAAATTTGTTGAAAATAACTATCCCCACTCCTCGGAGTGGGGCTCCGTTGAAGCCGGGGTCATCGCAGCGGATTGGGGGTTGGAGGGGCTAGCTATCCCCACTCCTCGGAGTGGGGCTCCGTTGAAGCGTCTCCATGTTCGCCGCTCTCGCGGTGTTCTCCGCTGCTATCCCCACTCCTCGGAGTGGGGCTCCGTTGAAGCGATCCTGGATGACTGGCGGTGAGGTTGGAGCGGGGCCTATCCCCACTCCTCGGAGTGGGGCTCCGTTGAAGCACCACCACGGCCAATCCACTCAATCCCGCCAGCCATGCTATCCCCACTCCTCGGAGTGGGGCTCCGTTGAAGCTAATGACAACTACACTCCAATGCATGGAGCGCCCCGCCTATCCCCACTCCTCGGAGTGGGGCTCCGTTGAAGCGCTGCTGACGGCGGCGCGGATGCCACAGACGGCGGCCTATCCCCACTCCTCGGAGTGGGGCTCCGTTGAAGCATGCCGGTTCGTTATGTGCAGGCAGGCACCGACGAACTATCCCCACTCCTCGGAGTGGGGCTCCGTTGAAGCTGCGCACTGGCGGCGGCCTCAGCGGCCACGGCGGCCTATCCCCACTCCTCGGAGTGGGGCTCCGTTGAAGCCTTTGGCAAGCTCTGGCCGGAGGCATGCCGCGTGCACTATCCCCACTCCTCGGAGTGGGGCTCCGTTGAAGCTCTGACTTCTGACCTCTGACCTCTGACCTCTCACACTATCCCCACTCCTCGGAGTGGGGCTCCGTTGAAGCTCAGCGCGGAGCCGGGCCAGCTCGGCGGCATCGCGCTCTATCCCCACTCCTCGGAGTGGGGCTCCGTTGAAGCCACGACGCGGCCCCCTCAGCGCAGCGCTCCAGCGCCTATCCCCACTCCTCGGAGTGGGGCTCCGTTGAAGCGTGGCTGAGTTTGCGCGGAGCAACGGCGTGGACCCGTCCGCTATCCCCACTTCACGGGGGGGCGCGTGGATTGAAACTCCTGCCACCAGACATCATCCAGCACCTCTCTGTGGCTGGTCCAAAGGCGGAACCAGTGTTTTGGCGATTGCATGCAAGGCCTGACCGCGTAGCAATCCGCCGCCATGATTCATAACGTCTATTTTTGGCTCAAAGCCGACCTCACCGCCGAACAACACGCCACTTTCGAAACGGAGCTGATGCACCTGCTTGAAATTGATTATCTCATCCACGCCTTCGTCGGCAAGCCGGCGGACACGGAGAAGCGGCCGGTCACCGACCACTCGTTCAGTTACTCCCTGACGCTGCACTTCAAAAACATGGCGGATCATGTGTTCTACCAGAAAGAGTGCCCGAAGCATTTACGCTTCGTTGATGCGTGCAAGACGTTCTGGGATCGCGTGGTGATCTATGACAGCTCGCCCTTGCACTGATTCCCTCCCACTGCCATGCCCTACACTTTCCCCAAGTCCGCCGAACTCTTCGCCCGCGCTCAAAACAGCATCGCCGCTGGCGTGAACAGCGGCATCCGCAAGATGGAGGCTCCCGTGCCTCTCTACTTCGACCACGGCAGCGGCTCGCGGCTGTTTGATGTCGATGGCAACGAGTACATCGACTTCCAGATCGGCCAGGGTGCCATTCTCTACGGTCACGCGCCGAAAGGCATGGCGGAGGCGATCTCCGCCCAGGCCTTCAAAGGCACGCACTGGGCCGCGCAGAGCGAGCTGGAGATCGACGTGGCCGAGCGGCTGCAAAAAATGATCCCGGGAGCCGAGCGTGTGCGCTTCAACAACAGCGCCACCGAGGTGGTGCTCTCCGCGCTGCGCCTGGCGCGTGCGCACACGGGCCGTCCGCTCATTTTGAAGTTTGAAGGCCATTACCACGGCTGGGGAGACGAAGGTCTCGTGGGCTATGCGCCGCCACCGGACAAGTGGGGCACTGAAGATGACCCGACGCGGCTGCATCCGAGCCAGGGCGTGATTCCCGAGGTGCTGAACACCTTCGTCGTCGCCCGTTGGAACGACCCTGAGCACCTGCGCCAGCGCGTCAAAGAGCATCACGGCCAGATCGCCGCGATCATTTTTGAACCCGTGCTGTGCAACACCGGCTGCATGCCCCCTGTGCCCGGCATGATCTCCACCATCCGCGAATTGTGCGATGAAAACGGCATCGTCATGATCGCCGATGAAACCATCACCGGCTTCCGCTTCGGCGCGGGCTGCGCCCAGACCTTCCTCGGCTTCGTCCCCGACCTCACCATCCTCGGCAAGGCTGTCGGCGGTGGCGTCCCCTTCGCGGCGCTCGTCGGCAAAGAAAAGTTCTTCGCCAAGATCATCAGCGGCCAGGTCGTGCATGCCGGCACCTTGAACGCCAATCCGCTCTGCCTCGCCGCTGCGAAATGGTGCCTCGATCAAGTCATCGCATTGGGTGACACCCATCCCGGCGGCATGATTCACCTCGGCGAACAGTTGATGGCCGGTTTGAGCCGGCTCGCCGAGCAGCATGAGGTGCCGATCTTGCCCCAGGGCTTCGGCCTCGTCTTTCACTGCACCATGCTCAAGCCGGATGTCGAGGAAGGCCCCATCCTCAACTACCGCGACTACGTTCAGCGACACGACGCCCCCCGCTGGGCGCACCTGCGCCGCTGCCTGCTCGAAGAAGGCGTCCGCGCCATCGAACGCGGTCTTTGGTTCCTCAGCCTCGCGCATACGCAGGCCGACATCGACGAGGCGCTGAAACGCGCAGCGAAGGCCTTCGAGCGACATGCGGCGGAATGGAAGACCGCCTAGTTGGTTAACAAGCCAGTTATTCTGAACTGGCTCGGCAAACCACGGGCAGGTCTTCATTCTGATTTCAGCATTCAGGCTCGTCCTGCCGCCATCCACGGCATGGGCGGGAAAGGTAAACCCGCGCCGCCATCGAACAATCCTTGGAAACACACCGACCTCTGCGCGTAGCGGGTGGCCGGGTCTGCTCGTGCCTAGTCCACAGCAGGGCCATCTCGTCAGCAGAAAACTTTTTTCACAAAATCGTGTCCTGCCTGTCCTCGACGGGTTGGCTTGTTCGTCGTTACTCTGAACAGGCTGCCACTTGCCGCCTGGATAGACCTCCCATCTCATGAGCACCCAAATCTTCATCAATCTGCCCGTCGCTGATCTCCCGCGTTCCCTCGCTTTCTTCAAGGCGCTCGGCTTCTCGCACAATCCGCAGTTCACGGACGACACGGCGGCGTGCATTGTCATCAGCGAGCACATTCACGTCATGGTGCTAACTCATCCGAAGTTCCTGGAGTTCACGCCGAAGGCCATCTGCGACACTTCGAAATCCATCGAGGTGATCAATTGCCTGAGCTGTGAAAGCCGGGCCGAAGTCGAGGATCTCGTCGCCAAAGCGGTCGCCGCTGGCGGCACGACCTATGCCGAGCCAAAGGACTATGGTTTCATGTATCAGCACAGCTTCGCCGATCCCGATGGCCACTGCTGGGAACTCGTTCACATGAGCGCCATGCCCTCCGCTTAACTCTCAACCTCAACTCAACCCACATTCCCCTATGATCAAGCAAGCACTCCTCTCCATCGTCGCCTTCATGGCGCTCACCGCATGCCAGTCCGGCAAGACCAAAACCACAGCCTGTGTTAACATGCCTCCTTACCAAGGTTCTGCCGCCTTTGAGCGCATGAAATCGCTCGTCGGCAAGTGGTCCGGCGAATCCCCGGAAATGGGGAAAATGAATACCGAATTCCGCCTCATCGCGGGAGACTCGGTCATTCAGGAAACCTTTGCCGGAGGCACTCCGATGGAAATGCTCAGCGTCTATCACGACGTGAATGGCAAACTGACCATGACGCACTACTGCATGCTGCGAAACCAGCCGCGCATGAAGCTCGTGAAGAGCACGACAGACTCGCTGACCTTTGATCTGGCACCGACGCCCGGTCTGAATGCCACCAAAGACATGCACATGCACGGCGCGACTTACACCTTCATCGATGCGAACCACTTCAAGCTCGAAGGAGTGTCTTGGAAAGATGGCAAAAGCGCTCCCTGCGGCCCTCCGGTGATCTTCACGCGCAAGTAGTTCGCCGAAGAGGTTGGAGTCTAGGCTTTAGCCGATCTTTGACCTCACACACCTCCCCAAATCGCTGGCTAAAGCCTAGACTCCAACCCACCCAACCCACCCACACCATGATCAAGAAAATACTCCTCGGCCTCGCGGCCCTCATTGCCATCGTCCTCATCGCGGCTGCCATGCAGCCTGCATCCTTCCGCGTGGAGCGCAGCGCCACCATCGCCGCCACACCCCAGGCTTTGTTTGAACAGGTGAACGACCACAAGAAGTTCGCGGCCTGGAATCCCTGGGAGAAGATGGACCCGACCTCGAAGACGATCTACAGCGGCGCTGACTCAGGCGTGGGCGCCATCGCAAGCTGGAAGGGCGACATGGTCGGCGAAGGCATGGCCACCATCACGGAGAGCAAGCCCGGCGAACTCGTGCGTCAGCGCATGGACTGGAAGAAGCCCATGGAAGGCGTGAGCACCGTGGACTTCACCTTCAAACCTGAGGGCGACAAGACCGTCGTCACCTGGGCCATGTATGGTGAAAACAACTTCATGGGAAAGCTCTTCAGCCTCTTCATGGACTGCGAGTCCATGTGCGGCCCTGAGTTTGAGAAAGGTCTGGCTGATCTTGGGAAGATAGTCACAGCAACTCCCAAGCCATGAGCACAGCCACCAAACAAGACTTCCTCGTCATCTCGCGCGGTCAGTGGGACAAGGACGCCTCGAAGGAGGACATCCAGCACGCGATTGATGACTTCTATGTCTGGCTCCATCTCTGCATCGAAGAAGGCAAGATGAAGATGGGCAGTCGTCTCGGCATCGAGGGCGCGACGGTTTCCAGGCACGGCATCGTCACCGATGGTCCCTTCGGCGAGGCCAAGGAAGCCATCGGCGGCTACTGGTGGATCGTGGCGGGTAGTCTCGCCGCAGCAGCCATGATCATGGCGGAGAACCCCTGCATCAAACATGGCCTCTTCTTCGAGATCCGGCCCACCGATGCCGCCAATGCCTCTGCCTTTAACGTGATGACTGAAACTCCGAACGAATAACACACGCCATGAACACAGATCGCAATCCCGTCGGCTGGTTCGAACTCTATGTGCAGGACATGGAGCGAGCCAAAAACTTCTACCAAAACACTCTTCAAGTGACGCTTCAGCCGCTGGGGAGTCCCGATGACATGTCCATCGAGATGTGGGCCTTCCCGATGGGAATGGATCTTCCAGGATGCTCGGGTGCCCTCGCCAAAATGGAAGGCAAGGACTCCGGCGGTGGCGGCACCATCATCTACTTCTCCTGCGCCGATTGCGCTGTGGAGACAGCTCGCGCCGTGGCAAATGGCGGTCGCATTCAGCAGGACAAGTTTGCCATCGGCGAATACGGTTTCATCTCCTTGGTCTATGACACCGAGGGCAACCTGATCGGCCTGCACTCCATGCAATGACAGCCATGAATCCCCAACAACCCACCAACGAGCATCTGCTCTTCATCCGCGGCACGCATTGGAATCACGGTATGTCCCCGAGCGAACTCCAGCGCGTGATGACCGACTTCTACGCCTGGGTCGAAGACCTCAACACGCGCGGCATTCTTCGCGGCGCGCAGCCACTCATGGAGGAAGGCAAGCTCGTCTCCGGTGCTAAAGGCGCTGCCGTGACCGATGGCGTATTCACCGAATCCAAGGAAGCCATCGCCGGCTACTTCCTGCTCAGTGTGGACACGATGGACGAAGCTCTGCGCATCGCTCGCGCTTGTCCCATTCTTGATCACGGAGCCCAGATCGAAGTGCGGCCCATCGCTGATCTCTGCCGCCCGATGGCGGAGGTGAAACAGCAGTCCAACTCCTAGCCCATCCATCACCATGAAACGTCTCCATTTCTCCATCGTCATCCAAGCACCACGTCATCGCGTCTGGGACATCATGCTGGCTCCAGATACGTATCGGCAGTGGACGGTTGCTTTCTGTGAAGGCTGCTACTACGAGGGGAGTTGGGAGCAGGGTGCCACGATGCGCTTTCTTGGGCCATCGGGTGAAGGCATGCTCTCCCAGATCGCAGAGAACCGGCTGCATGAGTTCATGTCCATTCGCCATCTCTCCTGCACGGAGAATGGCGTCGAAAACATCTTCCCAGAGCCCATATTCGAGAACTACACTTTCCGTGATCATGCCGACGGGACCGAGTTAGCCGTCGAGATGGATAGCAATGCTGAACACGAAGCCATGTTCAGCGAAATGTGGCCGCACTCGTTGCAACTCCTTAAAGCGATCTGCGAGCAGCGCTAGCCAGCACCCAAACCGCAACTCCATGACCACCCACACCATCCAACTGCATCGCGTCCTTCGCGCCCCGACTGAGCGAGTCTATCGCGCGTTCATCGATCCTGCCGCCTTGAGCAAGTGGATGGCGCCGAACGGCTTCACCGCCACCATCCATCACATGGATGCCAAAGTCGGAGGCTCATTCAGGATGTCCTTCACCAACTTCACCACCCAGCGCAGCATGTCCTTTGGTGGCGAGTATCTCGAACTCATCCCGAACGAAAAGCTGCGCTACACCGATGTCTTTGATGACCCGAACCTCCCCGGCGTGATGACGGTGACCATCCTTCTCAAAGAGGTTTTCTGTGGCACGGAAGTGAACATTACCCAGGAAGGCGTGCCCGGCGTCATTCCGGCCGAAGCCTGCTACATGGGCTGGCAGGAATCGTTGATCCTTCTGGCGAAGCTGGTCGAGGCAGAGGTCAAAGAATAGCCACGCTCCCATTTTCCCAAAGCATTCCGACAAACGGGATGCTCAACCGCACCACCCATGAGCGACACCCCCAAAGTCAAAGGCCCCGCCTCCTACTTTCCTTCCATCGAGAAGACCTATGGCCAGCCCATCGCGCATTGGATGGGTATGATCGAAGGAGTGAAGGAGTTGAAGCACATGGAGATCGTCAATCATCTCAAAGCCGAACATGGACTCGGGCATGGCCATGCCAATGCTTTGGTTGCGCATTTCTTCTCCACTCAATCATGACATGATACCTGGCCGGACAGCGCTGCGCGAAACGACATGAGCGAGAACTCTCCAGCCGACGCTCCGCGCATCACCCAGGTCGCCGAGAACTTCTTCCGCCAGGAGGGCGCGCGTCTCGTCGCCACGCTCACCGCGCATCTCGGCACGCATCAGTTGCAGCTCGCTGAAGACGTCGTCCAAGAGGCACTCGTCCGCGCTTTGCAGACCTGGCCTTATCGCGGTGTGCCGGACAACCCCGCTGCCTGGCTCACGCAAACCGCTAAGAACCTGGCGCTCGATCATCTTCGACGTGAGCAGCGATGGAATACGAAGCAGGACAGCATCGCCGCCGAGCATGAGCGCTGGCTTTCCACTCCCGTGAACGAAATGCACGACACCTTTGCCGATGACACGCTGCGCATGATGTTCGTCTGCTTTCATCCGCAGCTCTCCATCGAAGCCCAGACCGCGCTCGCGCTGCGCACGCTCTGCGGACTCGGCCCGGCGGAAATCGCCGCCGCCTTTCTCACCAGCGAGGCCGCCATCGCCAAGCGACTCGTGCGCGCGCGCCAGCTCATCCGCGAACTCGCGCTGCCATTCGCCGTGCCCGAGCCCACCGACTTGCCAGCGCGGCTCGATGCCGTCCTCGGCACGCTCTACTTGCTCTTCAATGAAGGCTACAAAGCCAGCACCGGCGACCGGCTCGTGCGCGAAGACCTCTGCCACGAAGCCATCCGCCTCACCACCCTCATCACCGAGCATCCCGCCACGCAGGAGCCGCGCGTCTTCGCCCTGCTCGCCCTCATGCTCTTCAATGCCGCGCGACTCAGCGCCCGCACTGATGACGCGGGCAATCTCCTGCGCCTCCACGAGCAAAACCGCGCCGCCTGGGATCAATCCATGATCCAGCGTGGCATCTTGTGCCTCGGTCACGCCGCACAGGGCAGCGCCATCAGCGAGTATCATCTCGAAGCCGGCATCGCCGCCTGCCACAGCACCGCGCCCGATGACGCCAGCACCAACTGGCCGCGCATCCTCGCGCTCTACGATCAACTCCTCACGCTCAAATCATCGCCCATCGCCGCCATGAATCGAGCCGTCGCCGTCGCCCGCGTGCACGGCCCGCAGGCAGGCATGGACGCGCTCGATGCCATCACCGACCGCAGCAAGCTCGAGTCCTATCATCTCTTCCACGTCATCCGCGGTACCTTCGCCGCCGAACTCGGCCACCAAGCCGCCGCGCTCACCCACTTCCGCCAAGCCGGAAACCTCGCCTCCCTCCCCGCCGAGCGCGACTTCATCGCTCGAAGGATCGCAGAGCTTTAGCAGCCTGTTGAAAAAAGAAGGATAAAAAGCAGCGAGGCGTTTCAGCAGATTTTCATCGCTGCGCAGGCAGCCCAGCAGGGATGAGTGCCGTGGGGCGACCCGAAGCGGGATGATCCACGTCAACCGCGCATCACTTCCCCGCCCCGACCTGGCGCAGCCATTCTTCGAGGTTGTAGTAGTTCGTCACGCGGCTGACACGGCCTTCACGCAGGTCGAAGAACGCGCCGACGCGGAGGCGGTAGCGCTGACCGGCGGCGGGTGGCAGACCTTCGTCGGTGGCGAGGTATTCGCCTTCGATGAAAAACTCCGCCGCGCCCCGTGTGCCATCTTCGTTGGCAAAGACGACCAGATCACGCACCTGCTCGCGGTAGCAGCGGTCCATGCGCTGAAGGAAGGCGCGAAACACGTCTTTTCCTGTCTCCGTGCCGCCCTGGTTGATGCCATGGGCCACGTCGTCGGTCAGCAGCGCGAGGAATGCCTCGCGATCTCCAGTGTTGAAGGTGTCGTAGTAGGTTTGGATGAGCGCGGCGGCTTGCTGTTGGATCGTGGGGGCCATGCGTGGGAAGAAACGCGGAATGATCCATCCTGCATCCCGAACTTTGCTTTTCAGGCCGCCGAATTTCGCATCACCTGTAGCATTCTCTTTTCCACGGCGTTATCTGCGCACGCATGCCCCGCATTGTCTGGCAAAACATGAACCTCACCTGGCTGGCCGCCGGGGTGGTCGTGCTGGTGCTGGGATTGCTCATCGCTGGCTATGTGAGATCGCCCCTGCGCGGCTGGAAACGGCTGGCGGCGATGCTGTGCAAGACGGCAGCGCTTGCCCTGCTGGCGTTGTGCCTGCTTGATCCGCTGTGGACGCGTACGCAGCCGAAGAAGGGTGAGAACGAGGTCGTGGTGCTGGTGGATGCCAGCGCCTCGCTTGATCTGGCGGAGTCCGTGGGCGGAAAAACCCGCGCGGCACTCGTTCAGGAGGCTTTGGCATCGGGTGATGACGATGCGGCATGGATCAAGGCCCTGGGAGAAGATTTTCGGCTGCGGCTGATGACCGGCGGCTCGCAAACGAAGAGCGTGCCGCATTTTCGTGGCTTGAAGTTCGACGGCACACGCTCGGACTTCTGCCGCACGCTCATGACGCTGCGCTCCGGCGGCTCGAACCTCGCCGCTGTGGTCCTGGTGAGTGATGGCAATGCCACCGACTTCGCCGCGTGGAAGGCGGAGGCGAAGGGCGCGCCCGTTTTCACCGTGCTGGCCGGTGACAAGGCCCCACCGGATGATTTCAGCATCGTCGAGGCCAGTGTGGCGACGAGTCCGTTCGAGGACGCGCCGGTCACCATCACCGCTCGCGTGACGGGCCATGGCAAGGCGACGATCCAGGTGCTCGGCGAGGACAAAAAGCCTGTGGCGACCGAGAAGGTGACGCTGAGCAGCCATTCGGCGCAAACGGTGCGCCTGCGTGTGCCGGTGGCGAAGCCGGGCGTGACCTTCTATCAACTCTCCCATCAAAGCGAAGGCGTGAAGGAGGCCACGATGGCCAACAACACGCGCCTCCTTGTCGCAGATCGCGGCGCAGGCCCGCATCGCGTGCTCTACGTTTCCGGCCGGCCGAACTGGGAGTACAAATTCCTGCGCCGGGCCATCGCGGGCGATGACGACATCCAGATGCCCGCGCTTGTGCGCATCGCCAAACGGGAGCCGAAGTTCGAATGGCGCGGACGTGCCGGAGAGAGTGTGAACCCGCTGTTTCGCGGCTTTGGTGCCAAGGAAGGCGAGGAAGCCCAGCGCTACGACCAGCCGGTGATCATCCGCCTCGGCACGAAGGACGCGAAAGAGCTCAGCGACGGCTTCCCGAAAACGGCGGAGGACTTGTTTGCGGAATTCCGCGCCATCATTCTCGACGACATCGAGGCGGCGTTTTTCACGCAGGAGCAGATGAACCTCATCGAGCGCTTCGTGAGTGAGCGCGGCGGCGCGTTGTTCATGCTCGGCGGGCAGGAGAGCTACCGCAGCGGTGGTTATGAGAACACGCCCATCGGCCGCATGCTGCCGGTGTATCTCGATCAAGCGGCGACCGGCCCGGCGGTGGCAGACGCAAGGTTTAATCTCACGCGTGAAGGCTGGCTGGAGTCATGGATGCGGCTGCGTACCGACCGCGAGGAGGATGAGAAGCGCCTGTCCGCGATGCCCGCGTTTCATTCCATCAATCCCGCTTTCTCCATCAAGCCCGGCGCGAGCATTTTGGCGACGGTTTCCGACGCGCAGAACTCGTACCCCGCCGTCGCGGTGCAGCGTTTTGGTGAAGGCCGCGTGGGCAGCCTCATGATCGCCGATCTGTGGCGCTGGGGCCTGTATGATGCCGACGCACACAAGGACATGGACCGTCTCTGGCGGCAGATGATGCGCTGGCTGGTCGTGGATGTGGCGGATGCCATCACCTTTGCCGCTGAAATCGACGCCGCTGACCAAGAGCGTGTGAAACTGGCCGTCCGCGTGAAGGATCGCGCCTTCAAGGCGAACAGCGATGCCATCGTGAAGATCGAAGTCACGCAGCCGGATGGCAGCAAGTCGCAGCTCTACGCCGAGCCGAGCCTGAAGGAGGCCGGTTTGTTTGAAACGGAGTTTTTCGCCGCCAAGCCGGGCAACTACCGCGCAAGCGCAACTGTGGAGGACGCCGAAAAGCGCACAGCACTCGGCACCAAGGCCGTCGGCTGGACGCATGATCCGCTGGCCATGGAATTCGCCAAGTTGGAGCCGAATCGCGAACTGATGCAGCGCATCGCGAGTGACACGGGCGGGAAGATGATCGCGCTAAAGAGCATCGCGGACCTGCCCGAGATGCTGAAAAACATCCGCGTGCCCGTCGAGGTCACGCTGGCGACGCCGCTGTGGCACACGCCATGGATTTTCATCGCGATCCTGCTGCTGCTGCTCGGTGAGTGGATGCTGCGAAGGAAAGGAGGCATGGCGTGATGAAGACGGCACCTCGTAGCGGCGGGCGTCAGCACGCCGAAAAACTGACGTTTTCCGCTACGGTTCTCGCGTGGCTGTTCCTCGCTGTCTCTCTCCACGCCCGAAATCTCGACGTCATCATCGTGCGCGGCGCGGATGGGGCGGAGGAGTATGGGAAGAAGTTCACCGCTCAGGTGGAAGCCTGGGCCGCCGCTTGTTCCAAGGCGGGATTCGCGCCAGAAGTCTATCGCGGTGAAAACACTACCGCAGAACTGCAAGAAAGGCTCTCCAAGGCCAAAGCCGACCGCTCGCTGTGGCTCGTGCTGATCGGTCATGGCACGTTTGATGGCCGTGAGGCGAAGTTTAACACCGAGGGGCCGGATTTTGACGCCAAACAGCTCTCGGGCTGGCTGGCACCGCTGAAGCAGGAAATTGTAGTCATCCACAACGCCTCGTCGAGCGGCGGTTTTGTGCGTCCGCTGGCTGGCAAAGGCCGGATCATCATCACGGCGACGAAAGGCCCGGATGAGGTGTTTTATGCGCGGTTTGGCGAGCATTTCGCGGAAGCCATCGGCGGGCTGGGTGATGCTGATCTCGATCAGGACAAGCAAGTCTCGCTGCTAGAGGCCTTCCGCCATGCCAGCAAGGCGGCGGCAATGTTTTATGAAAATGAAGGCCGGCTGGCCACGGAGCATGCGCTGATCGAAGACAACGGCGACGGCGTCGCCACGCGTCGTGAAGTGCTCGAAGCACCGCCTGCCGAGGCCAAGCTCGATGGCGAACGTGCCTCACAACTCGTGCTCGTGCTCAGCGACGAGGAAAAGAAGCTCACCGACGAGCAACGCAAGAAACGCGACGCGCTCGAAATCGAATTGAAGAAGCTCAAGGAGCAGCGTGCGAAGCTGAGCGATGAGGACTACTACACGAAGCTGGAAAAGCTGCTGCGGGACTTGAGCGAAGTGTATTCCCAATCCTAATTTCGCTCATGGAAGCCTTGCTTTCATTCGTCATTGCCATCGGCATCGTCACTGTGATCATCGGTGGTGGGGTTTTCATTTCGCTGTTCCGCGCCCGGAGAAAACAACGGCAGCAGGAAGCGTCCGGCGCTTACCGTCTGCTGCACGACGATGAATGGGATTTCGTGGTCGATGGACGGGTCGTCGCCAGCTTGAAACCCGCCGGACCGCCGGAGGATTTGAACACTTCATTCATCACTTTTGAGGTGAACGTGATTCCGGGCTGCGAGGATGAAGTGAAGAGGCTGCTGTTTGATCTCAGCGAACGCAACCCGGAAGACGAGCACATCAGCTTTCGTTCCCGCACACGCGAGGGCGAGGCACTGAAGGACTCACAGGTGCTGGGTGGTCGCGCAGGCGAAGGGAGGGTGAACCTGAAGGCTTACCCGATGGCAGAGCAGCATGTAGGCTCTCAAGGATCATCCCGCCCCGCGACGTAATCCCGAAACGCCTGCGCCACGCGCTGGGTGACAGCACCAGCGACGCCGGGCATCTCCCGCTCGTTGATTCGCGCCAGCGGATGCACATCACGCGTGCTGGAGGTTAGGAAAGCTTCGTCGCAGGTTTGCAGCACAGTGATAGGCAGGACGGTTTCTTCCACGGGAATGCCGGAGGACTGACATGCTTCGATGACGAGGCCCCGCGTCACACCGGCGAGGCAGCCGGAGTTGAGCGGCGGGGTTTGCACGCGGCCACCTGCAACGATGAAGATGTTTGTGCCAGTGCCTTCGCAGAGTTCGTCGCGGGTGTTGGCGAACAGCGCCTCCCCTGCCCCCTGGGCATGGGCCAGGGCCAAAGCGCGCACGTTGTCGGCATAAGAGGTCGATTTAATACCAGCGAGGGCACCGCGCTCGTTGCGCGTCCATGGCACGATGAGCGCGGTCTCGGTGGGCGGCCAGGGTTTGAGCGGAGTGGCGGCGGCGGTGATGGTGGCGGGCGATCCGCCACGGTCGGAACCGAGCGGGCCGTCACCGCTGGTCAGTGTGACGCGGACACGGGCGTCACGCAGACCATTGGCCTGCATGACTTCCAGGATGGCTTGCGAATAGACCTCAAAAGCAGGCGGCGTGATGCCCATGGAATCGCAGGAGGCGACGAGGCGCTTCCAATGCCGCGCTGGAGTGAAGGGCTTGCCGTTGCGAGCGACGAGCGTCTCAAACACGCCGTCTCCCACAAGGAAACCATGGTCGAAGGGAGAGATGCGCGCCTCAACGGTGCTGACGATTCGGCCATTGATCCAGATGTGTGCGGGGAGGTTCACGCGGGCATCATGCCCCGGATAAAATCATTCTCAACAGACTCAACTTTACGCTTGCACGTTAACCAGCTTGCGCCAGTATCCGGGCCGCAAGTTTTGCGGGTGTAGCTCAGTGGTAGAGCACTTCCTTGCCAAGGAAGATGTCGCGCGTTCGAATCGCGTCACCCGCTCCATCTCTCTCAGAGAGATGGCCTTCTCCCAAGCCTCCATGTTTGTCTGGTCCAAACTCTCCGCCGCCAAATGGTCAGATGCGTGGGAAGAAAGATTCGCCGGAAGCAGCGACTGCACGCTCGTCATCAGCAGCTTTCCCGGCAGGCAAACCATCCGTGTGGAGGCATATTGCGCCACGGAGAAACGGGCCAAGGCCATCCAGAAGGAGTGGGGCGGCACCGTGCGGCAGCTCAAGCAGCAGAACTGGGCCGCGCATGCCTCCCAAGCACCGCCGCCCGTGAAGGTGCGTGAAAAAATCGTCATCTGCACGGCCCGGACAAACGCGGAACTCTCCAAGGCCCGCAAAGAATTTCCCAATCGCGAAATCATCGCCGTGCCGGCAGACATGGCCTTCGGCACCGGCCACCATGCCACCACGGCCACCGTTTTGCGCCTGCTCGTGGATCTGGCAGAAGCGCTGAACAAGTCTGGCAAGCCCTGGAGCATGGCCGATCTCGGCTGCGGCAGTGGCATCCTGGCCATCGCGGCATCGAAACTCGGCGCCAGTCAGGTCTGGGGCTGTGATTACGACCCGGCGGCGGTGCGCATCTCGAAGGAGAACGCCGAGCGCAATGACACGCCCACGGTGCGCTTCACCCGAATCGACGTGCTGAAGTGGCAGCCGAAACAGACCTGGGACATCGTGGCAGCGAACATCTTCCATGATGTGCTGGAGGCCGCGTTCCCCCAACTGCTCCAGTCAGTGGCCCCAGGAGGTGTTTTGATGCTTTCTGGCATCCTGCGCACCCAGGCGAAGGATTGCCTGGCAGCAGGAAAGCGCGCCGGATTTGTGGTCAAAAAGACGATCACCAAGGGAAAATGGGTCACCGCGCTCGGCACGGTAAAAAACTGAACAGGCCGGTTTTGTGCCGAAACAGCCTTTCGCTTCCACATTGAAGTTAAGCCTTGAGTTTGAAGGAGTTAATCTCTAAGTTTCATGAGACTTAGGATTCTCGGTCATGCTCTTCGATCCCGCTTCAACTTCTGGCGCGGCTGGAACTCCCAGCCCGTTAAAAAGGCGTCGCTTCCTGAAGCGGACCCAGACAGAGGGCAACCGCATCGGCCTGCTGCCGACGGAAGGCTGGCGCAAGCGCAACATGCAGTTCCTCAACGAGGTGCTCATCCCCTCGCTCCTCGCCCCACGCAAGCCGGGCGAGGACTTCGGCCTGCTGCCGATTGCCACGCAGGACGAAATTGCGGTGACCTGGCTCGGTCACGCAGGTTTCTTTGCCCAGGTGGGCGGCATCAACATCGCCATCGACCCCAACTGGGCGCTCTGGCACGGCCCGGTGAAGCGGGTGCGCCATCCCAGCGTCTGGGCACATGATCTGCCGCCGATCGACCTCGTCCTCGTGACGCACGCGCATTACGACCACCTGCATCTGCCCAGCCTGCGTAAACTGGCCGCCGCCCAGCCGATCATCGTTCCCGAAGGAGTCGGCCAGATCGTGAAGAACTGCGGCTTCGGCCGCATCGTGGAGCTGAAAACCTGGCAGAGCGCCACCTTCCGAGACCTGCGCATCACCCTGACCCCTGCCCGCCACTGGGGTGCCCGGATGATTCACGACACGCATCGCGGCTTCGGCGGCTATTTGATCAAGTCCCCCGACCGCTGCCTCTACCACTGCGGCGACAGCGCGATGTTCGACGGCTTCCAGGAAATCGGCAAACGCTCCAGCATCGACCTCGCCCTCATGCCCATCGGCGCTTACGACGCTCCCAGCGGACGCCAGGTTCACATGAATCCTGAGGAGGCGCTGGACGCCTTCGAAATGCTCGGGGCGCAATCCATGGTGCCCATGCATCACGAAACCTTCCCGCTCGGCGGGGAGCCGATCCATGAACCCGCCGAACGCCTCATCAAAGCCGCCCTGGCACGTCAGATCGGGCATCGCGTGCACCTGCTGCGCGACGGCGAATCGGCCCTCTTCTGAGTGAATTCCCGGCCTGTCCTGACCCTCATCGCCGCAGTCTCGGCGGACGGTTTTATTTCCACCGGCCACGGCGTGCCCTGGAATCTGCCCAGGGACCGGGAGCACTTCCGCCGCACCACACGCGGCCAGTGGCTGCTGATCGGCAGACGCACCTACCAGGAGATGCTAGGGTGGTTTCAGCCTGACCACCGCCCGCTCGTCCTGACGCGTGACAAAAAATTCACACCACCCATCGGCCAGGCCGTGGCGGATCTCGACTCGGCATTGGAAACCGCCACCCAGGGCGATGCCCGTGAGCTGTTTGTCTGCGGCGGCGGCGGTGCCTACGCCGCTGCCATTCCCCAGGCAAACCGGCTGATTCTCACTCATGTGGACACCCGCCTGCACGCTGGCGTCCCCTTTCCTGCCTTCGATCCCGAGCTTTGGCAGGTCGTTTCCCAAACTCATGCGGCTGCCGATACCGAAAACCCTTTCGACATGGTTTTCACGACCTATGAGCGCCAGCCGCCCCCGTAAAAGGGCGGATGATTCACTTTCCTGAAAAAATCAAGATGAGCAGATTCGTCTTTGGTGTATCTAAGATAAGCTGATGACCACACACCCACGGTTCCTTCGCGGCCTAGCCGCCGCAACGCTGACGACAGTTGTTCTGTTCGGCGTCGGCTGTAGCAGCCCGAGCACCACCGCCTCCACTTCTGCCGCCAAGACAGACGCCGCTGCTGGCAGCGCGGATGCCGTCTTGGTGAAAGCTCCCACCGATTTGAGCTTCCTGCTCAGCATGAGCTTCACCGAGGCCAAGAGCATCTCCACGCAGCAGTTGGAGTTCCCGCCTTATCTCAAAATCGCCGCCGACTCGATCGAAGTCTTCAAATATAGCGACGACGGCAAGCCGCGCAAAGCCCGCGCTCGTGGCAAGGTCTTCGTCGAGATGAATTTCGGCGAACCCGCCAAGGCGCTCTGCCAGGAGGCATTCATCACCGAGGACGAGATCATCCTGCGCGGCAGCCCGATCTTGCAGCGCGGCGGCAGCATGGTCGAGGGTCTCGACGACAGCACCATTTTTTACATGTTCGGCTCCTCCTTGCGCGTCATCGGCCTGCACAAGGTGAACAATCAGAGCGAGATCGCCTCGCTGCTCCCCGCCCTCGGCAACTGGGCACAGGGACCTAATCTGCTCCTGCCCCCGCTGACCGAAAACGCCGTGCCCTCCAGCATCCGCGATTCCATGCAGCAGGCCGCCGAGGCCGAGATGTTGCACCAGCAAACGCGCGATCTTTACGGCCCCGCGCCAGCAAACAACGCGCCACCCACCGCATCTCAACCTCCCGCCACTCCAGAAAAACCGGCGGCAGCCAAACCCAAGGACGCCCCTCCTCCCACGCCCGCCGTGAAGACCAAAAAAGCGCCCATGGTGGAAATTCGCAAAGCCGTGCCGCAGAAGAAATCGTTCTGGAGCCGCTTCCGCACGGACAAGACGCGGGCCTGAGCCGCATTAGCTGGCTGTACGACGTGAGAAGTCAGAGGTAAAACGTGAGATGTGCCGCCTGCGGCAGTGACACTTTTGACATCTGACTATTCACTTCTCACCGGGCTTTTCGACAGGCACTCAGCCCACAATCGCACGCGGCACACGCCCATGCACGTCGGTGAGCCGGTAATCACGTCCGGCATAGCGATACGTCAGCCTCTCGTGATCCATGCCCAGCAGGTGCAGGATGGTCGCGTGGATGTCGTGGATGTGCATCTTGTCCACCGCTGCTTTGAAACCAAATTCATCGCTCTGCCCGTAAGCCGTGCCGCCTTGCGCTCCGCCGCCCGCGAAGAACATGCAAAAGCCATGCGGGTTGTGATCACGGCCGTTGCCGTTCTCACTCACCGGCGTGCGGCCAAACTCACCGCCCCAGACGATGAGCGTGTCGTCCAGCATGCCACGCTGCTTTAGATCACCGATCAGCGCCGCGATGGGCCGGTCAATGTCCGCCGCCAGCTTCCTCGTCGTCGCATCGTGGTTCGAGTGCGAATCCCACGGCTGCCCGTTGCCATAATAAAGCTGCACAAACCGCACGCCGCGCTCCACCAACCGCCGCGCCATGAGGCAGCCATTGGAGAAATGGCTCGTGCCATACATCTCGCGCACCTTCGCCGGTTCCAAGTTCACATCAAAAGCATCCGTCGCCGCCGATTGCATGCGGAAGGCCGTCTCCATCGCCTGAATGCGACCATTCAGCGCCACATCGGCCCCGCCACGCGCCACCAGATGCTCCGCGTTCAGCGCCTGCATCAGATCCAGCTGCTTCCGCTGCTCGGTCGGTGAGTAGCGTTCGTTCGTCAGCCACGGAATCATCTGCTTCGGATCGAGGTTCGAGTGATTGATGTACACGCCCTGATGCTGCGCCGGCAGGAACGCGCTGCTCCACAGAATCGAAAACCGCACCGGCTTCCCAGGGCACAGCACCACAAACGACGGCAGGTTCGCGTTTTCATTGCCCAGGCCGTAGCTCAGCCAACTTCCCATGCTCGGCACGCGCTCCGTCATCGTGCCGTTGTTCATCAGCAGCAAGGCGGGGCCATGATTTGGATTGTCCGTGTGGCAGGAGCGCAGCACGCACAGGTCATCCGCATGCCGTGCGAGGTTTGGCAGCAGCTCGCTGATCTCCAGCCCGCTTTGACCATGCTTCGCGTAGCCATACGGCGATGCCAGTAGCCCGCCCGTCGGCCGTTCCGTGCGCAGATCGGCCCCCGTCGGCTTTTGCCCTGAATACTTCGTCAGACCCGGCTTCGGATCGAAAAAGTCCGGCCCAAACGGCCCGCCATTCATGAACAAATGAATCACCCGCTTCGCCTTCGGCAGGAAGTGCGACCTCGGCCCCGCTTGCACCGTTGAGGCCAGCCCAAGCGCGCCCAAGCCGCCCCCCATGCGGGTCAGCAGTTCACGACGGGAAAGTGCGGAGAGATCAGACATGCGTTCAATACGGCTTCAAACAGCATGCGCTTGCTCCAAACTCCAAAACCCTTCTACCGCTCGGCAGCTCAAGGAACTCCTCTTTTTCCGCTCTCATTGGGTTTTGCAACTGGCTCGCCTGTCTCCGGGTTCAACTTCCACCCGCGAACGCTTTGAAGCGCTCAAAGCGCTTTTTGCAGAAATACCCGCTCCTCATCCAGCAACACCATGGCAGGGATTTTTTCGGCGATCTGATAGGCACGGTCCGCCTTGCCGGTGAGTGACAGCAAACCGGCCACGACGGCACGCTGTCCAGGTGGCAGCGTGGATGTGTCCCCTATCCCAGCAAGGTGCTGCTGGATGCCCGCATGATCGCCCATCCGGTAGGCGGCAAGAGCGCGCAACAAACTGGGAGGAACACGCTCGAGCGTGACCGTGAACATGGCCTGCATGTCGTTTGATTCTTTCAGTCTGGACAGATCGACCGTTTCAATCTCCTCACCGAGAATCAGGCGCAGGTAGGCGAGCCGGTCGGCATAGGCGGAGCTGGCCGGGCGCAATTCATGGAGCTTGCGACTGACTTCCAGCATGAGCGCGGAGTCCTTGGCCAGCAGCGCACATTCCAGCCCCTTTTGCAGCAGGCCGATGGCATTTTCCGCGTCTGCCCGAAGACCCGCCTCTCGGTAGGCGACGGCCGCGACGTCCGTCAGATTGAGTTTTGCAGCCAGGGATGCCGCAGCCTTGAAGGTTTCAGGTGTGCGGTCACCAGCAGAAGCAATCAACGTGCCCTCGATCAACTGACGGGACTCCCGCAGGTCCGGCTGCAGGTGGCTCTGCACCTCGGCCATAGCCAGATCCACGAGGCTGCGCGAAACAGGCACCCTGGGAGCGGACAGCAGTTTCTTCAGCTCTTCCCAGCGTTTCGCCTGGGCCAGTGACTGCATCAGGATGGGATACAATTCGCGAGATTTGACGGCCAGATCCTGCGGCACCAGCCGGAACACCTGCTGCGGCTGCTCCTCGGTCATGAGCCAGTAGGCGATCTCCTCCAGATTTCCGTCTTCTTCCGACTGAAAGTGTTTTACTTCCTGTTCCACCAAGTTGGCCCGCTGTCCGGGCTGCAGCCGCATGAGCGCGGAGATCACACTGAGTCGAATGGGCAGCGTTTTGTGGGTGTGCTTGTCAACGATCTGCAGCAGCTCCCCTGCCCCCGCGTTGGTGAGCAGCGGGTCTGCCGCGAGACGGCGCACGGCGTCCATCGCGACGGGAGTGTCAAGCCGCGCCACCTCCCACAGCTCGGCATGAGCATGGCGGCGGATTTCGACGAAGCGACTTTTGCCATCCTGCTGGGCGATTTCTAGCCGCGCCTCGGGCGTGTCTGCCTTGTTTTGCATGGTCGCGCGCTGAGAGAGCTCCTTGGCCTCCTGCTCATGGCCTTCAGATTTCAAAATGGTGGATAGCAGCTCCAGTCCAGGCTTTTTGGTGCCGGTGCTCAGTGGCAGCCGGTCGTACACTGCACGCGCCTCCTCCGTCTTGCCGGTGAGGGCCAGCGTGCGACCCAGCAGCATCTGCTCTTCCTCGCTAAGAGGCGTTTTTTCCGCCAGCTTGCGCAACTGCTGCGCCAGACCGCCCGGATCGGAGCCGGAGAGCTTCAAAAACTCCACCACGACGCGTGTCACCTCCACATCCTCCGGCGCCCAGCGGCGGGCGGCGATGATCTGCTCGGCGGCGCGGCCCCAGTCCTTGTACTCCAGGGCGACACGCGCCTCACCGGCGCATTTGCGACCAAGCGCGGCCTTCACGGCAGAAGTGACCGGATTCCAGGCGAACCAGACGATGATGAGCAGGGCAAAAGCCGCAAAAATGGTGACGCTCATCCAGCCAAAACGCTCTTTCGGCGGCGTCATCTCGGGAATCTGCTGCTGCTCTTCGGGATTGAATTGGAAGGCCATGGTTTTGTCAGGGCGGTTTATTCGCCGGGTTGGTTGAGCAACTGTTTCCGTCGTTTTTCCTCTTCATCATCTCCACTGCCACCGCCGTAGCCGATGACCTCGACGGAGATGATGGAGGGCAGATCCTGGCTGGCGGTCTGCTGCGCCTGATTCTGCTGCTCAGACTGGCTGGCAGCGGAGGTCGTGGCAGCACCTGCGGAGGCGGCGCTGGCGAGACCGCCCAGGCTGGGCGAAGCCACCGCCGGAGCGGCGGGCGTGCCAGCGCTGGCACCACCGACGGAGATGTTTCCAGCATTGAGCACGATGGAGGCGGCGATGTTGAGGTTGCCCGTGGCGCGAATGCCAGCGTCACCGGCATCGACCGCGCCGATGGGGGCGATGAGATCGACATTGCCCGGTGCCACGCCCGCGACGGTGGCAAGCACGCCAATACCACCGCCCGTGGCGAGACCAGCGAGGTCCGTGGCCACGCTGGCGCTCTGAGGATCGATCAACACACGCGTGGGAGGCGCGGACTGCACCGTTTTGGAGGAGGAACCAGCGGCGATGTCGCCGATGCTGGACCAGATGGTGATGTCCCCGCCTCGCAGGGTGAAAATACGCGAGATGCCGATGCTCACGTCATCGTGAGTGAAGACGGAGAGATTACCGCCGGACTCGGTGATGATGCCGGGCGGGGCCAGCGTCTCGCCGATGAGGGTGGGCGCGAGCTGGAGGCCGCCACCGGGCGCGAAGATGCTGATGTCACCACCGCTTTTGGTGCGGATGTCGCGCGCCTGGGTCTGAATGCTGCCAGAGCCGATGGAGGAGGGAATGAGGGCGTCAATGGCGGCGTAACCTGCGGCGTAAGTGCCGACGTCCGGGCTGTCGGGATCGTTGCGGTCACGACCGGCGTTGCGCAGAGCGACGTAGAACAGGCCCAGGGCGAGCTTCTTCTGCTGCTCGGCGGTCAATGCTGGATCGTTAAGGTCCACAGAGTTCACACCGAGCAGTTCGGCGAGGTCGGCGAGATTCCTTGGGGTGCTGAAATCGGTGATCAACTGGGCGAAATCGAGCTGGCTGCTGCCAAGGCCCGCCGCAACCCCGCCCATGCCCGCGCCGATGATGAGGTCGGCACCCGCGAAAGGCAGGTTGGGATTGCGCCCGTTGCCGATGCTGGTGATGCCAACCCCCGTGCCGTCGGCGTTGTTGGAGCCGGTGCCGAGATTGAGATCGCGCCCGGCGAGCACCAGCAAGGTGCCCGGGCCACTGATCTGGATGTCACCACTCTTGGGAGTTTCTCCGAAAGCCGGCTGATTGCCAAAGAGGGCCGTCTGGGACCGCAGGAGCGAGTTGGCATTGTAGGCGATGATGTCCCGCCCGCTGGAAACGACTGTCTGGTCCGAGTCGCGCAGATTTTGCACATACAGAGCGATGTCTGAAATGTCCTGCCCTGCCAGGATGGAGGCCGCCTTGGGGGAGAACAATGTCAGCCCGGAAATATCCCCGCCCACCGCGCCGAGGCGAACCGGCTCCGGGTCATTGCGATGCAGACCACCCGCCGCGTGCAGCCCCTGCTTGATCTGCAAAGAGGCATAGATCCCGGAGGTGGAACCCGACTCGGCAAAGAGCAGGCCGAGGCTGTTCAAAAAGGTGTCGTTGGTCTGCTGGGCCGCGTTGTTGTTCGTGGGTGTGGCGGGATTGAAATACACCTGGTAATACGCGAACGGTGACAATACACCGGGGATCGAAAGCGGGTCAGCGTCCGAGAGATTCAGGCTGGAGGAAACCCACACGGAAGTCTGACGACCAGGCACGATCACGTTGGAAACACCCGCCTGCTGCAGACCATTGATCGAGCCGCTGGCGAGGAGATCGATCGTGCCGTTGGATGAAGGCGAAAAATTGAACCTGCCCACCAGATTCACATCACCGCCAAAGGCCGCGGCACGCAACGACGCGGGCCTGAGACTGCTCAAGGTGGCAAACGGGTCCACGGATGTCTCCACCAGCCGCAGCCAGGGCTGGTAGGCGGATGCGGAGTTGGATGTCAGCAGCAGCACCTCCTTCATCCACAGATTGAGAATGCCGTCCGGTGCCACTGCGGACGGAATGACGGCGGACTCACGGAAGGTGATGTCCCCGCCGAGTGAGGTCACCTTCACGGAGGAATTCTCCGAGTAGGTGGAGAAGTAGGTCTTGAACCAGTGCTTGTTGTTCAATCCCTGCGGCAGCAGCATCGTGTTGGCCACCGGGCCGATCAGCGCATCACCACCTGCGGTCACATCCAGACTGCCCCGACCGAGGAAGAAGGTGGTCGGCAGCCAGGTCTGCTCAGGGTAAATGATGGAAGTGTTGGACGGCTGTCCCAGACTGCCGAGCGAGGGCGAGCGGGTCGCATTGGTGGTGATCTCGTTTCTGGCAAACAGCTCGGCATTGCCTCGTTCAACGTAAAAGATGCCGGCGTCGATGTTTCGCCCTGCGGTGACGGTCAGATCGCCGCCGCCCATCTCCAGCAAACCGTCCTGGCTGGGCACACCTCTCGCCGCCCGCGCGTTGGTGGGCGCATGGGCGCTGACGTTTTGCACATCACGACCCGCACGGAGATCGACATTGCCCCCGCCAAGAGCGGCGATGCCGTCAAAGAAGTTGCTGAAATCCACCCACCAAGAGGTGGAGGCGGCGAGATTGTTGACCGTTCTTCCGCCAGAGGACACACGAATCACCCCATACTCTCCTGCCGCGTTCACATAGCCCCGGCGCATGAGCCAGTTGTTGGGCAACTGGCGCTGCGAGTCCATGATCTGGTTGCCGTTGCTGTCCAGGGTGTAATGCGCCAGATCCCGCCCGGCGGAAACGGCGACGTTGCCACCAGCCATGCTGTATTGCGCGGCATAGAGCTGCTGCACGGCACCGAGGGCGCCCTGGTCGGGCGCGGTGGTGGCGGAAGCCGTCACATTCGGCCGGACAAAGTCATTCGTCGTGAAAACGGTGGTGATGACCGGAACCGCCGTGCCGGCGCTGTAGATGGTGGCAAACTGGTTGAGCAACTGCACATCCAGCCCGGCCACGATGTCGATGTCGCCGCTGCCGGTGCGAATGACCTGAAAACGGTTGGACGTGGTGCTGGCATTGGTGCCATTGGTTGGATTGATGGCCAGCCGGGTCAGGGCGGTCAACCCGGGCGTCGTGTTGCCACCCACGCTGCTTGGGATCGCCAGACCGGCGTCTTTGCCGAGCAACAACGAGCTGCCAAACGTGATGGCGGTTCCCGCTGGCAGCGCGGAACTGACGTTCTGGCTGAGCGTGACTTGATTGCCATTGATCGCGGTGACCACCGAGCCTCTGACGATGCCTGTTCCAGACACCGCCTGGCCGAGCACCACGCCCGTCACATCGCCGACGGTCAGAACATTGTTATTACCTGCTCCAGCTTTGGTGACCGTGGGTACCACGGCGCGGAAACTGACCGAGCCGAAATCCGCTCCGGCGGCCATGCGATAGGACCAGGACTGGGTGTTCACTGGAAGGCTGGCGCTTTGCGCCAGCAGGGTGCCCAGCCACATTCTTTCCACCGCATTGCCAGTGGTGGCAGGTGTGAAGCCGTCGTTCAGGGTGTTGTAGAATTCGAGATTGCCGGCTGCTCGCAGTGTCAGCACGCCTGCCGCGCTTTTGGCACCGTAGCGGAAGGTGGCGAGGTTCCAGTCACTGCTGGCGGCGGAGGTGGGGGTGCCCAGCACGAGATTGCCAGCGCGGTTCACGATCTCCGCACCCGGAGCAAGCACGAACACCGGCTCCAGACCGGCATTGTTGGCAAGCAGCCGGTTGGTCATCGCGGTGTAATTCGCGAAACCGGCGCCGACAGTGGCACCAGCAGCCCCCATGAACGACTGTGAGTCCGTGTGGATGCTGTTCTGCACCGTGGTGCTGATCTCGCCACCCGAGCCCGTAAGATCGTAGAGACGGTAGCCTTCCACCAGAATGCTGGAGGCGTCGATGATGGTGCCATTGATCGGATCGACGAGCACATCGTTGAACGTGCTGTTTTGCGGCGCTCGAATGTGCAGCTTCCCGCTGAATTTGCCCTGATGCGCGCTGGAACCCACGGTGGTCACACCGCCTGCCACCTTGGAGGCGACGGACAAGTTGAGGGTGCTGCCGGTTTGGACATTGACCCGTCCAGTACCGACCACGCCCAGGCGTTGATCACCGGATTCGAGCGTGATCGAGCCACCTTTGCCCGCGTTGTCAAAATCCTGCGCCGCCACCGTCAGCACGGCTCCGGAATTCACGATCACATCACCGTTGGCGATCAAATCAATGCGGCCTCCGGTCTGGCCGGCGGCATTGATGGTGCCGTTCACCGTGATCGACCCCTGGTCCACGCCGAGGAGGAAGCTGCGGGCATTGACCGTGCCGTCAATCGTCACACTGCCGCTGCGCAGACGCAGCGCACGGCTTTGGGTGAAACCACCGTTGTTGAGCGTGTCGTTAAGCGTGGTGAAAGAGGCCAGGCTGCCGACATCCAGCTCGGCGGAAGCCCCCGTGCCGTTCAACCCATTCTGTCCCAGCAGCGTGCCATCCAAGGTCAGCAAGCCTGCGGCGGCGCTCACTGTGAGAGTCCCGGCATCGCCGCTCTGCGGCGCGGCCGCCAGATTGATGATGCCGTCTGTGGTGAGTGTCACATTGCCAAGATCGGCTGTGAGATTGATTTGACCGGCGTCGGTGTATCTCACCAGGTCGAAGAACTCCTTGGCAGTGCCGCCTGCGTCGAGCCTGCCGCCGATGTTCAACGCACCCGTCCGGGCGCGCATGGAGAGCAGGCCGCTGGGCAGGTAAACATCCGTGTTGGCGTTGATGCTGGCTCCTTCAAAAGCCACCTGCGCTCCCAAACCGGGACTGGTGGGTGTTTCAAGCGGCCCTGCCGGGCGTGTGAGGTTCAAAACGCCGTCGGCAATGAGGGACTGCGTGGCGCTGGTGGTGGCGGTGATGAATGGCGTGACGACATTCAAATCCCCTCTGACCCGGAGGGAGCCGCTGCCCTGCATCACCAAGCCGTGTGCCGCGTTCAGCCCCACTGTGGCATACTGGCTGACCACCAGCGCGTTCTGGCCGATGGTGATGGTGTTGGCGGTGATTTCCAACGCGCCGCCCACCCCGGCGACGACACCCGGAGCCACGCCGTTCGCGTTGTTGTCGAGCAGGATGTCCGAGGCGGCGATGCTGACCGTTCCAGCCCCTTGATTGAAACCGCGAATCTCACCAGCGCGCAAGGCCAGCGTGCCGGTGTTGGAAAACAGGCCTATGCCGTAGAAATCCAGCGAGGAATAACTCAGCAGAGACAGCGCGGCAGTGTTTTGCAGGCTTGCGAGAACCGCGCCGGCGAGCACTAGGCCGGTGGTGGGCTGCAACGCGCCGGGATCGGTCAGTTGCACGCTGATCTGGCCGCTGCTGAGGTTGATGGACTGTCCCTGCAAAACCGCCGCCGGGTCCAATGTCGTGGCGTTGGTGGAATCCAGGGTCAGACTGGCCCCGCTCAGCAGAACTCCGGCTCCCACGTTAAGCGCGGGCGCCACCGAAGCGGTGACACCGGTGCGGGAAAAAGCCGCCGAGGCCAGGCCGCTGACACGCACCAGCGCCCCGTTGCCGTTGGTGACGAGAGCGTCCACCGAGGCCGGAACTCCGCTTTGCGTGATTACTGCTCCTGGCGCGAGATTGATGACTTCCGTCGCGGCGAGAATCACATCCTTGCCTGTCAACGGCGCGCCCGCGTTGTCGAGCGTGAGATTGCCGGTGCGCACGGTGAGGGTGGTGATGCCGCCAGCCAGGCTGCGTTCCCCGCCGATGAGCAGGCTTTCCGCCTCCCAACTGCTGAGCAGGCTGGTGTTGAGCACCAGCTTGCCAGACTGCAAGGCCGCGCCCGGCGCGGCCAGGATGATTTCCAGCGGGCTGCTGACATCCACCAGGCCGCCACGACCGGTCAATGCCCCGCCTGCGGTCAGATTGCCAAGAAGCTGCATGTTCGTCACCGCGCTGAGCACGGCCTGCCCGGCGTCCAGAGGAACGCGGGTCACCGGCAGGCTCAGCCGCTGCTGCGCCGCCGGAATGAAGCTGGAGGCCGCAAAATCCGTGAATTCCGAGCGCACCCTGATGACCTGCTGCGGCGCGATCTCGAACTGCTGGTACACGTTGCTGGTGACGGCAGGATTGAGGCCGTTGAAGCGGAAGCCGGAGGCCAGCGTGGAGCCGTCCGCTTTGACCTGGGTGCCTACGGGTGTGAGCGCGTCCGGGGTGACGAGCATCGCCCCCGGCAGCAGCGCGTAACGCGCTGGAAGCAGCGTGTACACACCGGCGGGCAGCAGGTCGCTGCCTTGGAGGAAAATCTGGTCGCCCACCGCAAGACTCCCATTCGCATACCCTGGATCACCGCCCAGGTTGCTCACAAACTGGCCGACATCGGCAAACGCGCCGAAAGGAGCGAAGGCGGAGTTGTAACCCGGCAAAATGGCAAAGCTCGTGGTGCTGGCTAGCACGTCCTGCGTGCCGCCGTTGCCCTGCACCCAGCGGTAGCCGTACAACTCACCGCCGCCACGAATGTCGATCAGCGATCCCGCCTCGGTGGTGACATTGCCGCCCGCGACACGCACAGATTTGACCGGCGCTCCTGTGCTGGTGATGTCAAAGCCGGTGGGATCGATCCAGTTGGTGCCATCTTTCACGAGGCCGTAGGGAATGGTGACTCCCACGCCTGTCTGCGGATCGATCGCGGACACCGCCGTGACGCTCCCTGCCCCCAGAGTGACCTGCTGGGTCACTGGCACGTTCGCATTGGTGACGAGTCCCTTCGGAGCCGTGCCCGTGCCATCCCAGCCGAGCTGGATGCTCCCCAACGGAGCGCGAAGCGTCCCCCCCTGGGTGATCGTCGAGGCAAAAATGTTCAACCGACCGCCGCCAGAGAGCGGAAACTCCGGCGTCTGGCCCGAAGACAAGATCGTGACCGAGCCGTTCGTTGGCACACCACCGTCGTTGTAGTTGTAAGCGGTGATAGTGAACGTGGAGGCCGTCGTGGGGTAAACCTGGCCGGCGGTGATCGTCAGATGCCCGGCGATGTCGAGGTAGCCATTTCCACGCAGATCCTGCCGCGCCGTCAAACTGGCCTGGCCGATGTTTTGCAAAGAGAGAAACCCGGTGTCGATGTGATTCGCGGTGACTTCCAGCCTGCCGGCGCCAAAAGTCGGGCTGAAATAGCTGGGTTCCTCACCGATGCCCGGCACCAGGCGGATGAACGGATTGATCAGCTCCTCATCGCGGGTGGGGTTCATCAACGGACGCCCCAGCGCCACATAGGACGCGCTGAGTTGTGTCAGTGCGTCCGCCTCCAGCACACCGCCGCTCGCCACTTTCAAGGCGGCACGGGCGGAGATGCTCACCGGGCCGCTAAACCGCACGTTTCCGTCCAGGGTGAGCGAATCAAAGCCGCCGTTCTGAAACGAATTAACGCCGACATAGCCCAGGTTCTCGATGCCCCCGAGTGTCTGGCCGACCACATCCTGCCCCGGCGCAAAGACCGGCTGGGTGAACGCGCTGATGTCCTGCGCGACTCTAAGATTGATGTCCTTGTCATCGCGTGAGACACCTGGAGCGATGAAGCGGCCGGATGACACGGTGAGCGTGCCGCCCTGGCCGTTCGGGCCGCCCGCTTGTCCCACCAAGGTGGCGGCGCTGAAGAGAAACTCGCTGCCCATGAGAGAGATGCTGCCTGCGTTGCTGTCAATGCGTGAGGCCACGGACGAACCCAGGGCCAGTTGGGGTGGCGCGGTCACGCCTGTGGTTGGAGAAATAGCCGCCTGCCCTCCTCCCATGCCCGCCTCTTGGAACAGCAGATCCAGCACGCCCGAGGTGCCGGAAACGTCGAGCAGCAGGCCTGCCGCGGCCACGATGTTGCCGCTCACAGTGATCGAGCCGCCGTTATAGACGCTGCCAACACGACGACCGTAAGCGTTCTCCAGCAGGACCACTTTGCCAGCCGTGGAAATACGGGCCGCCGACCCCAGATGCACCGTGGCAAACGCCGTCACAGGAACCGTGTTCGAGGGAAACGACTCCGCCCCGGTGATCGAAACCGCCCCCCCTGGGGCGATGATGGTTCCCAGCACCTCAGCCGTCTGCGCGTTGATTTTCACGCCGCCCAGGGCATCCAGACCGATGAACGACCCCGCGCCGAGTTTCACGCCGCCGCGCAGCACCATCAGGCTGGTCACAAAATCCACCACGCCCGGCGCCTCGAAATCCAGGCTCACCGGTGAACGATAGCCTTCCGTTTTCAAGATCGTGTCCACCCGCACCGCACCGCCCTGAGGGTCCACATTGACCTGCAGACTGTGCGCCACGGGCTGCAAGAGGGTTCCCGCGCTAAGCAGCACACCTGGAGCAAACAGTTCCGCCCCGCCGAGCGGCGTGATGTCCACACCGAGACCCGTCAGCTTGTAGCTGGTGAAGCCACCGCTGCTGAAAAATTCCGGTGCCAGCAGCACGGTGTTGGCCACCGTGGCGGTTCCGCCGATCTGAATCAATGGTGCCAGCAAGGACAAACTGCCTCCGACCGCCCCGGACAAGCCCAGCAGACGGCCATCCAACTGCAAACGCCCGCCCAGCAACGATGTCAGCAGAGGATCACGCCCCCCTTGCAGTGTGATGCCGCCTGCGTTCGCATACCCAACGTCACCATTCTGATCAATGCGGAAACCGCCGCTGACTTCCAGCAAACTGCCCGCGAGAACATCAGCGACGTGCGCATCAATGCTGATCGTGCCGCCAGCCGTGGTGCTGCGATGGGTGCCGGTGCTCGTCAGCACCGAGAGCGGCACCGTGGAAGCCGACGCTGATCCAACCCGGTCATCGACCACCAAACCCGCCGCGCTCAGCACCGCCGAAGCTCCGACAGTCACCCTGCCCCGTGTGGGATCAACCGGAGGGATCACCGCCCCAGGACCGGTCGCAGTGATCAGGGCGGTCGTGTAAGGAGACACATTGTAAGCCGTGAGACTGATCTGCCCAGCCGGGGCAAAAAGGCCGCCTTGAATGTCGATATTGGCGCCTCGCAGGATAATTGTGCCCGTGACAGGCGCGGTCAGCGCCACGCCCTGCGGCAGCAGGATGCTGCCATCACTGTTGTCCACCGTCAGATTTCCAAACCCCTGTGTGCTGAGCAGACCGGGGGAGAGCACCACGCTGTCACGACGCTCCTGGCGCAGCGCTGTCGGCTCGCCGCTGCCATTCAGGGCGAAGGGATTCGCCGCAGGCAGGCCGGAGGTGCCTGAGCGGAACTCAATGACTGGTGGCGTGGGGGAATGGAACGGCAGTTCCAGCGGTGCGCGCGACAATTGCTGTGCCCGGAACAGCAGCGTCAGGGAACTGCGGGCAGGCGCGTCTGCCAACTGCTGGCTTCCAGTCACCGTGTTACCACGGAGGCTTCCGTCCAGCGCCATGGCCGCGGCAGCGATCTGGACACCACCTGCGGTGCGGGCACCGTAGATGTGGGCGTTTTCATAGTGTGCCATGGGCGTAAAGATCGCCGTTGAACTGGTGATGACGCCCCAGCGAGGGTCAACGGAGCTGGTAGAGGAATCATAAACTCCGTCATAGAGGGCATCCAGGCGCGCGTCGGCGATGTCCACCAGCGTGTTCCCAATCCTCAAACGCGAGGTTTCGACATTGCCCGCAGGGAACTCCAGATAGCCGCTGGACACATCCACCACCGCGCCGTCCTGCACGACCACCGATTCCCCGGCGTTCATCGTCACCGTGCCACCCGCCACCGTGAGCTGCCCCACGTTGCGCTCAATCACATTCAGATAGCCGGTCAGATTGGCCAGGGGCGTGCCCACCCACTCCGTTCCATCGGCGCGCGTGCCATGCTTGCGCAGGTCCACCTGAACCTCGCTGCCTCGCAGCGCGCCGCTGCGTTGCAGCGCCGAGTCCGCCAGCTCCGCGCCGCGCAGCGTGACGGTGAGAATATACTGGTCGATGGACGCGGCGATGCCGACCGAGCCGGCCACGCTCACCACCGCGCCACGATCCAGGTACACCTGGCCGGAGGCGTACACGAAGTCCTGGTCGGAAAGACCGGGCACGTTGATGACCGACCACACACCGGCGCTCAAAGCCACGTTGCCGTTTGGCGCGTAGAGCACCGATCCAGAGCCGAGGTAAATGCCAATCCCCTGCACGTTCACCTGGGACTTCAGCGCCAATTCCGTGCCCACCACCTTCAAGCTGCTGGCATACTCGGGCAAAATCTGAATCACTGAGCCAGCACCGGTGGACACAATCCCGGTGGAGGGCAGCGGCACCGCGTCTGAATTGTACACAAACGGCCTCCCGAACTCCGGAATGGACGGGTTGTAGTTGATGTTGGGTTCCGCGTTGTAATTCGCCAGCAGATCCACACGCCCGTTCAGCGCCGCCGAGGTGGTGCTGTTGATGAAGCCGTTCTGGTTCACGCTCTTGCCGGTGATGACCACGCTGCCACGCGGAGCCTCAATGAGTCCGTCATTGGTGGCTGTGCCGCCGTAGGCGCCTACATCGCCCACAAACACATCCAGGCCGCGCAGCGAGGGATCATCCGAGCTATGAGCATCAAATCCAACTTCCATCCCGGCGGCGAGGACCGTTTGGCCGTCCGGCGTGCTGATCGTGCCTGCATTCGTCACATTCGGACCAATCAATGCCACGCGTCCGCCGACATTCGCGGAACTGGTGGGCGCGGTGATGCGCGCCCCGGCTTGTACCGTCACGTTGCCGATGCGGCCGAAGGCTGGCACCGCAGGCGGTGTGTAAGCGGGTGTCGGCCCCTTGCTGCCAGCAGGCTGCGCGTTGGCGGAGAACAGAAACTGCGAGTCAGGATTGTTCAGCAGGCCTCGCGTGACCAGGTTGTCATTGATCGGCAGTGCCGAGGCCACCAGCGAACCCGTGTTCACCACGCTCGTGCCGCCGAAGATGATGCCGTTCTGGTTGATGATGTACACCTGCCCCTGGGCCTCGATCGAACCCAGGATTTGCGTCGGATTGCCGGTAGGATCGGTCACACGATTGAAGGCGATCCAGGTGGCAGCAGCCGTCCCGCCAGCGCTTTGATCGAAGCGCACGGTGGTTTCCCTGCCAACGTTAAAAGTCTTCCAATCCAGAAGCGCCTGCTGCTGGGTTTGCTGGATGCTGACGATGGTGCGCGCATTTTCCAGGGACTGTGCCGGTGAGGCGGCTCCCTGCGGAGTGCCGATGATTTCCAAACCACCGGCACCCAGGCCGTTGGGCACGTCCGGCAACTGGCCGGGAAAATTCGGATTGGCTCCCAGATTGTTCGTTGTTGCCGCCAGCGCCCGCGCTGCCTCCTGCATCGCATTCACGGCCTGCAGGGCCATGGTGTTGCGCGCCAGCATGTCATTGGCGTTGGCACGGGCCAGGGCGGCCGCCGCGGCGGTGTTGATGGCGTTCGCATCCGCCGCGCCTGCGGCTCCAGGAGCGGCGGCAGACCCGCCGCCAGCGCTCGCGTTCATGCGCAGCAGGTCTCCCGCCTGCGTGGTCGGCGTCAGCAGTAACAGAGCGACCAGCGCGTGGGCAAAAGAAAGGTGCAGCAGGGACAAAAAGCGCTTCATGAGACAAGATCAGGGTTTGAGAATGGAGTCCCGTAACGGGACTTCCTGGAGGAGCTTAGACAGCGCGACCTCGTTGATAGCCACAGGGTGCTTTTGCAACGTTTCCGCCACATAAGCCTGCATGCCGGCGCGGACCTTCTCCGCCCGCAGACGCTGGGCCAGTTGCACCCGCACCTGGTCAAAAATCGGCGTGAAGGGCTCGCGCACGTCGAGCACCTTGAGGATGTGCCAGCCGTCCTTCAGACGCACCGGCTCGGAAACCACGTTCAAACGCAGCTTCGGCAGTTGCTCGAAAATTTCAGGCTGGATCTGCCGCTCAGTGAGCCAGCCGATCTCGCCATCCCGTGCGGCGCTTTCTTTTTCCTCGCTCATCTCACGCGCGATCCGGCCAAAACCCGCCGGATCAGCCTTCAAACGCTTTTTAACCTCCGCCAGCCGCTGATCGGAGCCTTCCGTGATGAAAATCTGCGCCAGACGGAACGAACGCGGCACGGTCAGCTCCGCGCGAGCGGCCTCGTATGCCTTGCGCAGCTCGGTTTCGTCCGGGTAGCCTTCCGGCGGGCGGCTGAGGTGTTTGATGTAGCTGTCTGTGATGGCTGCCTCACGCGTGCTTTTGAGCAGCGGCTGGATGGCAGGCTCCTGGTCCCACTTCACCTCCACCGCCTGCTGGTAAATCACGCGCTGCACCAGCATGGAGCGCACCAGCTTGTTCAAAGCGGCCGGGTCACGCGCCAGCGCCTCTTTTTCCACCGTGCCGAGTCCGCCCAATGATTCCAAGATCTCGTCTTCCCGCAACTCGATGCCGCCGATGCTGCCTATGACAGAACCCGCGTCTTGCGCCTGGCTGATGGCGCAGGCGAAAGGCAGTAGAATGACGCGCAGCAGTCTCATGTCAGCGCTGGGCGGCGGTGGCGGGCTTCTGCACCTGCGCTGCCTGCTCTTTGGAGACGGCTTTGGCGGGCTTGGCCTCGGGGTTGATCTTGCTGTCCACCAGCTTGTCTCCGTAGTCCTGCACGAGCGTCTCCAGCTTCACGCGCATGTTGCGGGTGAAGGGTTCTCTTGCTGCAATCGCGGTGCCGAGGCCAAAGCCCTCGTATTTGGAGAGCACTTCGCTGCCGATCTTGAACAGCTCGTCGTTCTTGCGCCGCTGGTCGGCGATGGTGCGGTCCTGCAGAATGACACGCGCGGACAACTCGGCCCGCTGCGCCTCAATCTTTTTGGCCGCGTCCGTGACCTCCTGATGCCCTTTTTTCCAACTGGCCAGCGCCGCCTGCAAACGCGCCTGCTCGCCCTCCTGCTCCATGATTTTTGCCTTCAAGTCCGCGATAGACTTGGCATCAATGTCCTTCTGCGCGTTGCTTTCCTTGGCGAGCGCCTTGAACTTGGCGTCGAGGCTTTTGAGCTGCGCGTCCAGGTCCACATTCGCGGCCTGGAGCGTGGCGCGCTCGGCCTCGGTCTTCTGCTGCTGGATCATGACGGCGCGAAGCTGCTCACGCATGCGCTTGATCACGGCCATGGCCGGATCGGCCTCTTCCGCGGCGTGAACGGACGCGGTGGCAAGCAGCGCGGTGATGATGAATGAATGGATGTTTTTCATGATTAGAATTTGGCCATGAAGTCGATGAGCACGACGTCGGTCTGGAGCGGCGGGCCGCCGATTTGTTTGGCGCTCATGTAGGCGAGGCGCACCACGGTGCTTTTCGACAAGGCCAGCGCCGCGTTGATGGTGTAGCCCTCCATGTTGGTGCCGCCGCCGCCGAAGACGGAATCGTTAAGGCCGTCCACGACCGCATCGGACTCCACATGACGGTAACCCAGGCCCACCACCCAGTCGCCGCGCTTGTCAAAAGTGGTGAACGGCTTGCCGAAGTTCACGCCCATGTACCAGGCGGTGTCGCCGCCATCGAATGCTCCCGCGCCGCCACCGCCACGATTATTGACCGCCACGGCGTTGATGGCGCTCTGGTCGAAGGCCAGATTTTTGACATAATCCCCGACCAGGGAGATTTGGACCGGTTCGAAGTGGTTGAAATCAAGCCTGCCGCTCCAGGCGATCTGCTTGAACTGCGTGGCCAGACCAAAGTATTGAAACTGGTTGGTGGTGCCGAAGCCGTTGAGCGCGGTGGGCGTGATGTTGCGCAGAGGGCGGTAGGTGTTGCCCTTCTGGGCAAAGGCCGGTCGGCTGTTATCCGTGTTGCCCGCATCGGTCGCGTTCAGCGGCACGAAAGGATCGGACAACTGCCCTTCGATGTTCACCCAGTCGTAGTAGGCGAGGCTCATCTTCGCCTCGATGTCGTCGGTGATCTTGAACTCGACGCCAAACTGCGCGGCCAGCAGGTATTTGTTGTAGCTCTCGTACTTGCTTGGGTTGTTGGACGGGTAATTGAAATAGCTCGTGAACACCGGGAAGGCTCCGGCCGTGACGAAAGTCTTGAGTCCAGGCTGCCAGGGGCTGGCCACCTTGAAGGCGATGCCGTCAAGCCCGACGTCTTCATCCCACATGATCTGACTGTTGACCATGAAGGGGTTGTCAAAGCGTCCCAGCAGCACCGTCAGGTTGGCATATTCAAGCAACGAAGCCTCATACTTGATGAAGGCGCGGTCGAGCCAGAGGTCGTATTTGGAAAAACTGCCACCTTGACCCGAGTTGCCGCTGTTGGTGCTTCCCAGGGTCTGGTTGGTCGAAATCGGGGCGTTGTTGCCGCCGGTGGCCATGCGGATGCCGGCGGTGAAGCCGTCCTCCAGATCAATGTCAAAACCAAGCCGCATGCGCAGACGCGCCCGCTCACGGCTCTGGTCCGCGTTCAACTGCGGGGAGAACACAGGACCGGACACATCAAACGGCGCCCCGGAGTTGATGGCGTTGAAGTTGGGGAAGACACCGGTGTTGTTGTTGCCGTCCGCAAACATGAACTTGTCATAGCGCATGCGGATGTCGCCAAAGAGCTTGATGCGGCTGGTCCACTCCGGGGCGGAGTTGGGCGCGGCCCATTTTTGCTCCCGTGCCTGGGAGAAGACCTCGGCGCGGAGCTGGTCGCGAATCTCGGCTTTGACCGACTCGGGGATGTAAGTCACGCGCACCTCGTCAGGGTCAGGCTCGACGGGCGGCATGGTGCCCTGCGCCATCACGGCGGCCTGGGTGTCCGCCAGCGCCTGGGCCTGCGCTTTGGCGAAGGCGGCGTCTTCTTCCGCGCCCTGGATCAAATCAGCGGCCTCGGCCTGGGAGAGCACGCCTTTTTGCACGAGACGGTTGATAAGATTCAAGGTCACGTTCTGCGAAGGCCCGGCCAGCAGCGGCTGCGGCGCGGGCGCGTTGGGATCTGGCAGCACGGGCGCGGCTGCCGCAGGATCGGTGGAGATCGGCGTGGTCACGGCACCTGAGGGCGCTGATGATGCCGGCGCGGCAGGAGCAGGCGCGGCATTTTCCGCCAGCAGCGGCATGGGCAGGGCGGGTTCCTGCGCATGCATCAGCACAGGCTGCATGGCGGCGCACAAGGAGGCGGTGAAACAGGCGAACTGGCGTCGCCAAACTTGGGAGTTGTTGAGCATGGGAGGGCTTTGAGAAAACGTCAGTTCGGTTTGCGGGCGCTGATGCGCAGATTGATGGGCATGGGCATGTCGTCCGGCGGCGGCTCGCTGAGCACGAGGCCGTTGAGCACCTCGTTTTCGATGGCGGCATCGACCGCACGGTCCCCGGTGCTGCCGCTGAGCTTCACGCGGGTGATGCGTCCGGTGGCATCGCTCCAAATTTTGACGGTGTTGGTGAATCCGGCGAGCTTGGTCAGCGGATGCTGCCGCAAGGCCTGGGCGATGCGTGTCTGCACCGTCCCCGCATACCAGCCCCATTTGCTGCCGCCTTTGCCGCCGCCACCACCGATCATGCCACGGCCACCGCCGCTGCCGCCTCCAAGTGCGAGGCCGCTGCCCTCACCACCACCAATGGCGGTGCCGATGGGTTCGTCCTTCGGCTCGTCAGCGGGTTTGTCATCCGGCTTCTCGGCGATTTCCTCAGGAGCCTGCTCGATCATCTCCTCTTCTTTCTCCTCCTCAGGAGGTGGCTCCTCTTTCGGAGGGGGCGGCGGAGGTGGTGGGGGCGGCGGGAGCACCGGCATGATCATGACCATCTCCATCTTCTTTTTCGGCGAGGACTTGGAGGGCTTGTGGTTGGCGAACATGTAGCCGCCTCCCGCAAGCACGAGTCCGCCGATGATGATGAGCACGAGGTGGCGCTTGAAAAAGCCCGGCTCGTCCTCGTCTTCGATGTCCTTTGTTTTCATGATCCTGTGGGGTGGTTATTTGCGGGCCTGTGTCGCCAGGCCGATCTGCGTGATGCCGAGACGTCCGACGACGTTGAGCACGTCCATGATGCCCTGGTACTGCGAGGCGCTGTCGCCACGGATGACGACGGGAAACTCCGGCGTGCTGGCTTTGAGCGACTCGAGCTTGCTGGAGAGCTCGTCGAGCGTGACGGGGAGCGTGTTGAGGAAAACCTTGCCCTCGTTGTTGACGGTGATGGCCTGCATCTTCGGGCCTTCGAGCGGCTTGGACGAGGCCGCGCCGCCACGCGGCAGGTTCACCTTCACGCCCTGCACGCCCGCCGTCGTCATAATAATGAAGATTAGCAGCAGCACGAGGTAGAGGTCCACCATCGGCGTGACGTTGATGTCGTCGTAGGATTTGTTGTCGGCGTCCATGGCGTGATGCGGTTACTCCTTGTAGTGCTCGGCCATCTTGGTGACGAACTCGTCGATGAAGGTCTCCATGTTGGAGACCACGTCCTTGATGCGGGAGCTGAGGTAGCTGTAGATAAACAGCGCCGGAATGGCGACAGCGAGACCCGCCACGGTGGCGAGCAACGCGCCCGCAATACCCGGAGCAATGGAGTTCACCTCCACCTCGCCGGATTTCGCGATGACGGCGAAGGTGATCATCACCCCGATGACGGTGCCCAGCAGGCCGAGGTAAGGACCGCCAGCGATGCCGATGGTGAGGAAGACGAGCTTGCCGTTGAGTTTCTGCACCTCGCGCACCATGCCACCATGCAGCGCCGCCTTGATGGCCTGGATGGAGCGGCCGGAAAGGCCCATGATCTGACGCTCCTTCTTTTCCCTCGGGTCCAGGGTGATCTCACGCACCGTTTTCATGCGGTGGCTGATTTCTTCCGAACCCAGGTGGTAAAGCTGGTACAGCGGGGACTGCCGCATGAGCTTCTGCATCTTGGTGCTCACGGTGCCGCCGATGTTTTTGACGCTGTCCGCGTCCTCATGGTCGATGGCGGTGAGATCGGAGGAAATCTTCTCCCAGCGCTTCATGAACTCCTTCGACGCCTTCTCAATCGTGTTGAGATACACGATTTTGCCGAAAGCGATGACCCAGCCGACGATGGCGAGGAGGGCACAGAGGAAGATAACGATCCAGCCGTCAATGGTCAGGTCTTTGGAGATGTCCGTGATGAGCGACACATGCTTCATGATCTCACTCTCCTCCTCGTGATCAGAGGCGACATCCGAGCCGAGGACGAGCAGCTTCGCCGCGTCAGCGCTGGTGCCCTGGTTCGTGGCGGCGAACTGGATGAAACCGGCAGGTCGCGCCGTCTTGGCGATCTGGAGTTCGTCCAGTTCACCGGCGAAGCCAGCAAGGCTGGCCGCCGCAGGAGAAGAATCCTTGTCGATCTCCACCGGAGTCTTCAGCAAAGGCATCGCCGCAGTGACCGCGCCGTAGGACTTGCCATCAAGATACAAGGTGATCGTGCCCGCGTCCGCCACAGCAGCCACATGATGCCAGCCACCGGCGGCGATGGGCGCACCGGCGCTGCTGCGCAGCTTGTTGACCTCCACAAACGGCACACCGTTGTCCAGACCGAGAATGAAGGCGTTCGCTCCATCACGACGGCTGAGAATAACAGCGTTTGGCTGCAACGCGCTCGGCTTCACCCACACGGACACGGTCAGCGGCGCTCCTGGTGCCCATTCTGGCAGCGGCGGTGAGTTCACCTTGATCGGCGTCTGGCCGAACACACGCAAACCACCGCCGATGAGCGATCCTGCGGCGGGAGGCGGCGTGCCTTCAGCATTTGCGCCGGTGGCAGAGGAGTCCGTGCCTGCTTTCGACGCATCCGCGAAGTGATAGGTCAGCACGGTGTTCTCATCGTAGCTCTCCTTCGCCGGATCGACGGCCACGGCCTCGGTGGTGTTGCCATAATACAACCAGATCGCGGTGGCGGCGGCGGGTTTGACGTCCGGCACCTGCACCCAGACATAAGCCTCGTTCAAAAGAGAGTCCCACTTCTCGACGTGATGCTTGAGCACAGTCTTGTGATCGTCGGCGGTGAAGCGCAGATCGCTGCCGTCCTCCTTCGAGGACATGAAGCTGAAGACGCCCTCGTGCAGCCGCACCAGCACGGTCATGGTGCCGATGGGATCAGCGATGGCGACGCCTTTGCCGCTGGTGTCGATGTCGATCTTCTTGCGGATCGTCCATTTGGCGTCCCACCAGTTTTTTTCCTCCGCGTAAGCCGAGGTGACGAGGGCGAGGCCGAGCAGAAGAGCTGAGAACAGATGTTTTTTCTTGGTCATGGGCGGGAATCAAGGAGGGGGGATTAGAAATCGACACCGAGGCGGAAGGTGAGGTAAAGGTCGTGCGCGATGGCATTCGGCTGCGTCACGAGCGGCACGCCCAGGTCGAGCGAGCCGGTGATGTGGTCGAGATAGCGAAAGCGCGTGCCGACGCCGACGCTGGCCAGGTCATGCGTGCGTTTCTCGCCCGGCAGCGGTCTGTTGACGTAAAGCTGGCCGCCTTCGACGAAGCCGTACACGCGCCACTCATTGGCCTTCTCCTTCGCGGTGCCTATGAAGGACGGGCTGCGCAGCTCAAAGGTTCCAAAGATGCCCGAGTCGCCGAGCTGCGTGGCGATGAGGTAGCCGCGCACGGTGTTGAGACCGCCGCCGGCGATCTGCTCCGTGTTGATGAGCGGCTGCTCTGATGCCTGGCCCTGGACGCGGGCATAGGCCTGAAGGCCGCCCGGCAGGTCCTGGGTGTGCGCCACATCTCCACGGAGGTAGAAGAAATTGTCCGTCGCCCCGAAGCGCCGCGCCGCAAACTCGCTCTGGGAGCCGCCCATGGTGGCGAAGTGAAAGACCGCCGCCGCGTTGAACTCGGTGAAGGTGGTGTCGCTCACCCGACCGGCCGAGTAGGACAGCGTGAAGGGATAGTAGCTGATCGGCGCGGAGATCACCCCGCCGCCCGCGTTCACGTCCTGCACGAAGTCCTTGTAATCCAGGCCAAAGCTCAGCGAGTGGAAGTAACCGGGTTCGGCGGGCAGAGTCTTCATGAGCCGCAGGCCGAAGATTGTTCCCTTCCCGATCACCGCGCCGCCGCCCAGCGTGGAGATGTTGCTGTCCTGCACCGCGCCGGTCAGCATCAGGCTCAGACCTTCCACGCTTTCGACCGGCATCTGGTAAAAGCCGGAGAACACCGTGCCATCGGAAAACTTTTCCGGCGCCACCTGAAAGCTAAGGCCCAGTGTATGCCCCATCTGCCAGAGATTGCTGTAGCTGATCGAGCCGCTGAGCCGCAGCGGCACCGTGTTGGCGTTGTACTGATTGTTCAGCTCCAGGCTGCCATGCAGCGGCAGTTTGTCCTCCACGTTGAGGTCGATGTCCACCGTGCCGGGCACCACGCCCGCCCGCAGCTCAGGGGTGATCTTGCGGTCACGCCAGCGGTTCAGCGCCTGGATGTCCTTGGTGATCTCGTTGAAGTTCGGCACCGTGCCCTCCGCCATCGAGTCCGCCTGCTCCTTGATCTTGCTGGGCAGGAAATAACGCGAACCCTTGACCCGCAGACGCCCCACCGGCGCCTCCACCACGTTCAGGTAAATGATGCCGCGCGCCCCGGTCTGCTGCGGCACCTCGACGTACACCGTCTGGTAGCCCTTGGACTTGTAAATCTTCTCCAGCCCCTGCCGCGCCTGCTCGATGTCGTTCTCCGAACGCCCCGGCCCCATGAACGGATACACGGCTTTCTCAATCTCGATGGGTTTAAGGAGGCGATTCCCCTTCACGCGATACTCACGCACATAAAGATTTCCGAGCTGGGACAAGGCCGTCTGGGGCTGGGCCTGCGCCGCTGCGGGAGCCGTCTCGGCGGGTTGCGCCAGCGCCGTGCCGCAGGCGGCCATCCCGGCCCAGTACAGCACCGTGCGGCACTGTCGAGCACCGGCCAGGGCAGCGCGGGTCAGGGTGTTTGAGGCTTGGGAATGATGCGTCTTGGGAATCATGCTTGCCGGTTCCGAACCGGCCTAGCCTTTCCGTTGAACACCCCCTTCTCTCAAGTCACCCAAGGTTACGAATGTGTCACATAGCGCCCACAACTGTGCTCGCAATCATTCAAGCCAGCGGCTTTTGGCAACGATTCCGACCAATTCCCCCCCCTTCGGAAGGCATTTTGTATCCACTGACACATCACTTGCCAGCCGCCGGTTCGCCTGCCTTCATCATTGACTGCCGGTAAAGAGCGTTGAGCGCGTCGCCGCCGTACATGGAGGAAAAACGGTCATCACTCTCCTTTTTGGCCTTCATCCATTGTTGGAGATACTCAGGGCTTCCAGGGGCCGGTGCGTTCGAGTCCGAGGACACTTCTGCGGCAAAGTCCTGCCGCATCCGGTTCAGTTGCTGGGTTGTTTCAGCGTCAAGGCTGGCATCCGTGACCACGGTGGACAGTTCCTGGAGGCTCGGCGTGGTGGAAGGATCGTCCCCCACCTGAAAAGCGGCTGGAATCTGCTCTGCCTGTGTCAGGGCGATGTTCACGGGCTGGTTCTGTGTCACTGCTGCCAGGGGAGCAGTGGCGGCGGGTAGTGTGCCTGGATTTTCGACCGCATTCGGCGTCAGGAGGCTGGCCAGCACGCGCAGCCGCTGTTCATCGCTCCTCGGTTGATTGGAAGGCGCTCCAAGCGTGGGTGAAATGCCAGATCCAGCCGAAGTCACGGGGGAGAAAGCGCCGTCCTTTGCCTGCGTGGCATAGATTTCGCGCAGCTCGCCATCCACGATGTCACGAATGGTCGGCTCCGGGCAGCCGATCTTCCGTAGATTCGCCACAAACGTGGCAAAGTCTGCGGCGTCCAGCTCCCGCCAGTGAAACGCAGACGCGCTCACCGTCGCTGGCGCGGTTCGGGGTTGCGCATGGGCAGGCGGCACCGGCTGCGACGCCACAACGGCCTCCGGGCGCTCATGATTATGAACCCAAAGAAGGCAGAAGCCGCCCGCCAGCAGGAAGTTGGCAGTCAGGGAAACCTGGAGCATTCGCACTGTCGTGGTGGGTGATTCAAAAAACATGATCAGAAAACGTCTCTTCATAAAAAGACTGGTGCCGATGGTTTCCCATCGGCACCAGAAGGACTGAATGAGGGGCTGAACCCGCTCAGACTCGTTGGCAATGATTAGTAGCTGGCGGCGACAATGCCACCATCCGAAGTGCGGGCGCACTGCATGAGATTGAACACCAAGCCGTTGGAACCAAGCACGGAGGCGTTGGCAAGCTGTGTGTTGAGGCCGGTGCGGAAGGAGGTTTCATCCGCCGTCAGGGTTGGGTAATACAGGTGGAGGTAGCCCCAGAGCGTGTAAGAACCGTTGTACACCGCGTCAGGAGTGTAGGCGACGCCTTCATAAGGAAGCGCTGTTGCGCCCGTGCCAGTGGCAACGTTCGTGTCGCCCAATCCCAACCATGCCAGCATGGTGACGTCCATCGTGTCGATCAAACTCACCCCGTCTTCTTCGTAGAGTTCGACACCGCTCGAGGTGCAGCCCATGGCTGAGGCGATGAAGCTGCCGCTGCTGTAGCCGCCGTTGCCGCCCACGGTGGAGCCGACGCCATCACCCACGCCCCAGATTCGGGCGGAGGTCACAACGCCTGTGGAGCCGGGGGTGCCGGTGGTGGTCGTCTTCCACTGCTGCACCAAGTTGCCGATGCCGTACTTGGTTTCAGCAAGAACGGTGATGCGGGTGCCGGAGCCGTTGTCACGGCCCAGACCGATCACGCGGGAGGTGTCGGCGATGTTGCCGGTGAACAGGCCGAGGGGCACCGTGTTGTTGTTCCACAGGGCGCGGACCTGCTGCGCCGTGACGTTCGTCAGGGAGGCGCTGCTGCCACGGTTTTTCACGAAGCGGAACGGGATCACCGCAGGGCGGCTGTCCGTCAGCGCGGCGCTGGCAGCGCTGGTGGACTCTTTGTACACGTCAGAGAACGCCATGCGCGGGGTCATCGTGCTGGTCGGAGCAATGCCAGCGACTGTGGTGCCGGGTGTCAGAGCGTCCACCTGTGCGCCGGTAATCACCGAAACCGGAGTGCTGTTGGCGACGTCGATGACGCCGGTCGCGGAACCAGACCAGGAGCAGAAGACATACACGGTACCAGAAATACCGGCGATGGTGCCCTTGAACGTGGACTGGTTGGCGCTGTTGAGGGCCGAGGCATGGCTGTGGGCGATGGTCTCACCGGTCATCATGTTCTGGATGCCGGAGTGAGCGGCGCTGCGGAAGGCGGTGGAACCGGTGATGACGATGTCAACAGCGGAGGCTTGCTGGGCCAGAAGCATCGCCGAGGCGATGACTGAGTATTTGAAGAATGATTTCATAGGCTAAATAAAAGATGGATAAATTGCTTTGTGGTTTTTGCTGGGATGAGAAACGAGGGATCAGGCACGACGACGACGGAAGAGCAGGGTCACGAGGCCAAGACCGGCGAAGAGTGTCCGGCTTGGCTCAGGAACGGCCGCAACGGCGTTGAAGGAAACCACACCGCTGTTGTTGATCTGGAAGCTGCCCTGGTAAACACCAATACCCACCGTGCTGGCGACCGCCGCGCCGTTGTCGAGCGCACCGGCGTTGCTGTTCAAGATCCAGTAGAGGTCCAGACCCGTGTTGTCGATGCCGCTGGCATTGGACACTTCCGCGCCGCTGCCGAGGTCGAAGTAGTCCGTGGTCACCTGCTCCGTCCAGCCGCCGAGGGTGTTGCTGGCCAGGTAGATGGCTTCAGCAGAGCTGATGCCGTTGTCCGTGCCGGTCAGGAACGCGGAATTGATCGCGTTGATGGCGTTGGACGTGTTGGTGCGCAGACCAGGTGCGCCGCTGAGGTCGGGAGCCGCAGAGGACTGCTCGCCGGGTGTGCTCGTGCCCTGGGCAATGCCGACGAAGGGGGAACGTCCGGGGACGTTGCCATTCGTGCCATTACCGCCGCCGGTGGAACTCGCGCTGCGGACGCCGACGACACCCCAGGAGAGGTCGCTGCGTGTGTGCCAGTCGCTGCCATAGATGGCGGTCAACTCGGTGCCAAGGTCCAGCACCGAGGGGATGGACGCGCTGGCGTCACGGAAGACAGTGGCATTGCCACCGGTGACTCCGGCCGGATCGGCGCGGACGATAAGGTCTGTGCCTGCGCCAACTCCGCCAGTGACGCGGAAGCCGAAGAGCAAGTCCCCGGGAAGAACGGTGGCAGCGCCCGCAGGGAGGGCCGCCGATGAAATCCCAGCCATGACGAGCATGGTGAGAAGGTGTTTGGTTTTGATCTGCATGGTGTGTGTTTTTGTCGGTGGTTTGAGAGAATGATTTTTCCGAAGGGTCAGAACCATCATCGCCATTGACCGGCGCTGAGTTCGTAGCCGGAGGCAATGTCAGGGGCCAGCGGTTGAGGGTGACGATTTGGTAACACCCTCAGGCTGAACCAACTCGTGACCTTCCCATGAAGGGACGGGCAGGAAGGGAAGCTGTGGAGTTGAAGGTGAGTGACCATAAGGCGCGAACAGCCCTTCTCTGGTGACAGGAAGTGCTGGCATCCGGGTTTATCAAACCTGCGCCCGTCCGTCAGAACTTTAGCGTTAAGAAAACGTCACAATCATTGCCTGGGCCGGTTCAGCGGCCCGCCTGCCGCAGTTCGCGACCCACCACTTCCTGAAGCTCCAGGATGCCTTCCAGCTCTTTGTAGCCAGACCTTTGATAGGCGATGCTCCCGTCCCTTCTCACCACCACCACGCGTGGCACATACTGGAGGAAATAACGCCTGAAGACCTCGGCCTGCGGGTCCGCCGCCAGGGGGAGCGTGATTTTGTTCTGCCCCGCGAGGTTCACCACCTCCTCACGCTCAAGCCGGTGTCCGACTGCCAGGACGGCAAAGTCATCGCGATCCCCCAGCTTCTTCACGATGGCTTTTTCGATGTATCCCATCTCCGTCACGCAGGCTCCGGGGATTTTGCCAAAAAAATACAGCAGCACCACCTTCCCCCTGTGTGCTGAGAGCTTGAACTCGCGCCCGTCCGTCAGGCGGCAGGTGAAATCCGGCGCTGCATCTCCCACGCTATGCAGCGTGGCCGCTTTTACCTCACGGTCCACATCCGCCGCTTCCAGCGACTGGCTGGAGGCGCTCTGCGGGCCGACGGACAACAGCAAACAAACAGCAAACGAGATGAGAAGACGCTTCATGGTGGAATTGCCTGAGCAGGTGGCGGCGTTCCCGTCAAAGGCGGAACTGTGACCAAACCGACACTCGTGTTCGGCGCGATCCAGAACACGCGGCGTGCGGACAGGCCATCGACACCGGTCATCACCAGCTCGATCAGCAGCGGATGCGCATGCCGGGCGTTATCCTCCAGCGGCTCGGTCCACAGCGTGGCCCACTGCCGGGTGTTGGGGTCAAACACGCGCCATTCGCAGGCACCGAGGTCGTCAAACAGCACCACCCGCGCCGGTTCCTGCTCCTGTTTCTTTTCCCGGCAGGTCAGCAGCATCCGCACGCCGCCGCCGGGCACGGACTCGGTGAACAGGCTCACCGCCATGTCCGGCATGCCGTCGAAGGGCGAGGGCACGCCGTGCAGCTCCACACTGCTCAGATACTGGCCGCCTTCCTGGGTCGTTTTCACATTCAGGGCCGCCGTGGGGGGCAGTTCGGCGAAGAGACGCTCGCCAAAGGTGGTGAACGCCTGCTGGCGGGCGTCACGGCGCTGCGCACGGCGCACATCGTCCGCCAGCGTGACCGCGCCCTGTGCGATGCTGTGAACCGCCGCAAGCACCAGCGAGACGATAAAGAGCACGATGACGACCTCCAGCAGCGTGAAGCCCGCACGCGCCCGCACCTGCGGAAGCTTTCGCTCAAGCCCAACGGGCTTGCGGATCACAGCCCAGGGTTCGCAGAACCCTGGGTTAGCCAGAACGAACGCCCCCCTTTGCGCCGAACCCCAACGGGATTCTGTATCTCTTTGAACGTTTGCTTGCCTCCCACGACGCGCAGAGACGGAACCCCGTTGGGGTTCGGCACTGAGAACCATTGCGTGCGGATTCATTTCCAGGGGAGCGCTCGCCAGGACTCGGCACCCCTTCGCTCTGTGACGGAAGGCCGGTGACCTTCTACGGAAAGCAACCGACAGCAGAATGGGAACAGCAGAATAAAAAACCATTCTGCTGTCCTCATTCTGCTGTCTGACTTGGTTTCCCAAGGTCTCCCCTGGTGCGGATGGACGGTATGAATGGCGCAGGTTCATGCTCAGGTGCCCGGCGGGCGGAACAGGGACGGATAGACCCAGGTTTCAGCGCTGGCCTGCTGCATGACGCGGCCTTCCAGCCATTCCGCGATCACCCGCACCTCAAACATTTCGTAAAGCAGGATGCCTTCTCGGTTCTTGAGCTCCAACGGCACGCGTTTCACCGTGTAAGTGACATCGCCCTCCTTAAACTCGGCCTGCGGAGGCGCATCGGGCAGCCGCGTGTGCTCGATGAGCAGCGAGCGCATGCGCTCCTGCACCTCCGCCTCGCGGCGCATGAGCAGCGTGGTGCCGCCAAGCTGATGCACGGCCTCCACCAGCGCCACGACGGCCATGCTGAACACCATCAGCGCCAGCAGCGTCTCCAAAAGGGTGAAGCCACGCTTTCTCACAAGTTTTCCTCCGTTTCGGTGAAGCCACCGGTGAGTGGATCAAGCGTAGCGCTGATCCAGGCCGTGCCCTTCTGCCAGCGCAAGGTCAGCGGCTCGCACAAGCCGCCGGGACGCAGCAACAGACGTTGTCCCGCTGCTGGCGCGAACTCTTCTGCTCCCGCACGGCGCACCGTCAGCCGCGCCTGCCTGCCAAGCTCTTCCAAACTCACGCTTTGCGGCTGCGTGGTGGCCAGAGAACGCGTGACCGCCTGCATGAACACGCCTTCCGCGTCATGCGCCACTTTTCGCAGCTCATGCTCCTCGGTGAGCTGCGCCACGGCACTCGCCCCGATGCCGATGATGAGCGCCGCGATGACGAGCACCACGATCATCTCCAGCAGCGTGAAACCAGCGGCGCTTCGTTGCATGGCGGATCACCAGTTGCCGATGTCGTCCTCGGTGTTTTCCAATCCATCCGGCCCGAGCGAGAACACATCATAACCTCCTGCGTTGCGCTTGCCGGGGTTGCGGTAGGCGATCTTGCGGCCCCAGGGGTCGATCAAGCCGTCCGGCTTCGCCTGCGGCGTCCAGCGGCGTGGTTTCGGCTCGGCGGTGGGACGTGTGACCAGCGCCTCCAGCCCCTGCTCCTGCGTGGGATAAATAAGGTTGCTGATCTTGTAGGAGGTCAGCGCCGTTTCGAGCGTCTTGATTTTGCCGCTGGTGGTCACCTGCTGCGCGTTGCCCTCAATGCCCTGCACCATGACGGCCACGCTGCCAAGAATGAGCGCGATGATGAGCAGCACGACCATCATTTCGAGGAGGGTGAAGGCATTGGTTCGTGAGTGGGAGATACGGCGATGTTTCATGCGATGAGTGGATTAACGATTGAGCTGGCTGAGGGTTGAGAAAACGATGTTCACCATGCTCCAGACGAGTCCGCCGACGAGTGCGGCCATGCACAGGAGCAAAATCGGCTGGATCAGCGCGGTGACACGATCAATGACGCGGGTGAGCTGCGTGTCCATGCGCGCGGCAGCCTTGCCGAGCACCACGGCGAGCTGGCCGGTGTCCTCGCCGATGCGGATGACGTCGATGGCCTGCGATCCGAGCACGGCGGTCTTTTTCATCGCGCCGCTGAGCGAGGAGCCTTCCTGTACCATCGCCTCCGCCTGCGTGATCGCCTTTTTGATGTGCTGATTGGTCACCGCGCGGCGCACCAGCTCCAGCGCGGGCAGCAGCGGCACGCCGCCGCGCAGCAGGCTGCCCAGCGTCTCGAAGAATTGCAGCTCAAAGCGTGCGCGGTTGATGTCACGGATGCCGGGCATGCTGATCATGAAGCGGTGCCAGCCGGAGACAACCGCCGGAGCCTTGCGCACGGAGAAGAGGGTCATGAAAACAAGTGCCAGGAAGATCAAGATGGCCCACCAGTAGCCATTAATAAAAGCGGAGAGCGCGAGGCTGGCCTTGATCATGAAGGGCGGCTCCTTGCCCGTGCCGCTGAGCAGCGTGGCGAGCTTTGGCAGTAGATACGTCACCATGATGAGCGCCAGCGCCGCGCCTGCGGTGATCAAAAACGCCGGATAAATCAACGCGCCGGTCACCTTGGCCTGCACGGCCTCCATCAACCGCAGATGCCGCGCTTGGCGGTCCATGATCTCGTCCAACGCGCCGCTGTTCTCACCGGCGGCGACCATGTTGCAGTACAATTCATCAAAGGACCCGGACACCTGCCGCAGCGCGGCGGAGAGCGGCACGCCGTCGCGCACGAGATTGCGTACTTTCTTTGCCAGCGTGCCCAGCTTGGACGCGCTACGGTTTTCCATGGCCTGCAAGGCCTGCTCCACCTGCAAACCGGAGGCCAGCAGGTCGCCCATGTCTTCGGTGAAGCGGATCACATCGGCCTTGGTGATGTGCAGCGTTGTTTCAGCGGCGGCTTCGGCTTTTTTCTCGCGTTCGGCCGACTGCGATTGAATCGACCGCGCCTGCAATCCGCGCCGGGCGAGCAAACGAATCGCGTCACCACGATCTGCGGCCTCGATCGAGCCGTTTTTGATCGATCCATCCGCAGACAGGGCTTGGAAGGCGAAGGCGGGCATCAGGCAAGCTCCTCACTGGTCACACGGGCGACTTCCTCAAGCGTGGTGATGCCTGCGAGCGCCTTTTGCAGGCCGTACTCGCGCATCGGGATGAAACCGTCTTTCCGTGCCTGCGTGTGCAGATCCGCCTCGGACGCGCGCTGGGAAACCATCGCCTGCATCGTGGGCGTCATCAGCGCGATTTCATACAGCGCCACACGTCCTGAGTAACCCGTGCCACGGCAGTGCTGGCAGCCGCCTTGCGTGGCACGCCACACGGTTTTGCCCTTCGCCTCGGGGAAGCCGAGTTTGGTGAGTTCATCGTTCGGATATTTCGCCGGAGTCTTGCAGGAATCGCACAGCACACGCACCAGCCGCTGGGCGAGGAAAGCACGCACCGAGGAGCTGACGAGGAAGGGCTTCACGCCCATTTCAATCAAACGTGTGATGCCCGCAACGGCGTCATTCGTGTGCAGCGTGGAAAAGACCAAGTGACCGGTCAAAGACGCGCGCACGGCGATCTCCGCCGTCTCCAAGTCACGAATTTCACCGACCATGACCACGTTCGGATCGCCACGCAGGATGCTGCGCAGACCGCTGGCAAAGCTGAGGCCGATCTCCGGCTTCACGGCGATCTGCACCACGCCAGGCAGCTTGTTTTCCACCGGATCTTCGATGGTGACGATGCGGCGATGCACGCTGTTGAGCTGTGAGAGGAAAGTGTAAAGCGTGGTCGATTTCCCCGAACCCGTCGGTCCGGTGACGAGCACGATGCCGTTCGGCTTCGCCAGCAGCAGCTCGATGGTTTTGCGATGCGCCTCGTTGAGGCCAAGACGGTCGAGCGTGAAGCGTTCCTGACCGAGCAGGCGCAGGCTGATCGACTCGCCCTCGACACTCGGGATGCAGGCCACGCGCACGTCGATGGACTGCCCCTCGGCCTTCAAATGAATGCGTCCGTCCTGCGGCAGGCGCTTCTCGGCGATGTCGAGCTTGCTCATCACCTTGATGCGCGCGATCACCGAGGCCTGGAGCTGCTTGATGTTCTCCGGCACGGGAATCTCGTGCAGGAAGCCGTCGATGCGGTAGCGGATGCGCAGGCTGTCCGGCTGTGGCTCCACATGGATGTCCGTGGCCTTCTGCGCCAGCGCCTCGCGGATGATTTGATTCACAAACTTCACCACCGAGGCGTCCTCATCCTCGTCGTCGATCACATTCGCCTCGTCACGCAGATGCAGTTCATCCGTGCCACCGCCACCGGCGGCGATCAGCGCGTCAAACGTCTCCGCGCCAACGCCATAAAGCTGCTGCACCGCGCTGAGCAGCTCACCACGCGGCGTGAGGCACCAGCGCACGGGCAGCTCTGACTGCCGCGCCACGGCCTGCCGCGCCATCAGATCACACGGATCATGACAGGCAAGCACGAGGCGGTTGCGCGTGCTGCTGGCCTCGTCTCGTTCAAAGCCGACGGGAAACACCTGATGCCGCACAGCGAACCGCGCCGGGATCATGCGCTTGAGCTCCGCCATGTCATCCGCCTCGGGTTGCGGAGTCTCCACCCACTTCCAGCCGAGGTCATCGGCCAGATGCCGCGTGAACACGCGCTCATCCACCGCGCCGCTTTCTATTAAGGCAAGCACCGGCGAGATGCCGCCTGCGGCTGCCATCGCCATGGCCGCCTGGACATCGGCCACCGCCACGCCTGCGGCTTGTGCGCTGGTTTGAAGGAGGGTGTTCATGAGCGTGAGTGACGGGACTGTTGCAGAAGCCTCTGCAACTCTGATCCGAAACCCGCGCCAGCCTGCCCTGACAGTGTTTAATCGTGACGATTCCGTTGCTTGAGGCCCCCGACGGCCCGGTGCCCTGTCATTATGATGGATTATCGTGAACACTCACCCAGACGCGGAACGCAGGCCGGATCGGTCCTGCTCGCGGTGTTGTGTCTGGTGGCGGTGCTGTCGTTTCTCATCATCACCACGGCATCAGTGGCAAAACAGCACGGGGATCAGCAGATGACGCGGCAGGGAATGATGCGGGCGCGTCAACTCGCGGAGATGGGCGTGGCGGTCGCGGCGCATCCGCAGATGAAGATGGGCGATCCGCTGCTGCACCGGGAGCTTTCAACCCTTGAGCGTTTCTCGGCAGTGATCAGCACGGAGGAGGGCCGCATCCATTTGAACGCGCTTCTCACCGAGGAGCGGCTGCCAGTGCTGGAACGCGTGTTTGCCTTCATGGGCTTGTCTCCGGCGGAGGCGCAGAGTCTTGCGGCCACGTTGATGGACTGGAGCGATGCGGACGATCTGAAGCGGAGGCCCGACAGCGCGGAGAAGCTCGACTATGAACGTCTCGGCCTGCCCGGCTTGCCCTTGAACCGTCCGTTCCGCAGCCTGGACGAGGTCAATCTGGTGCCGCAGATGGCGAAGCTGACCGCGGCGCGGCCTTACTGGCGTGTATGCTTCACCCTGCGAGGCAACGGCCAGCTCGATGTGAACACTGCCAGCGCCGATGTCATCGCTGCCGTGACAGGAACGACTCTGGCAACGGCACGGCAGATGACCAGCCACCGCAACGGCCCGGATGGCAGGCCGCACACGCCGGACGACCTTGTTTTAAGCACGGTGGATGAAGCACTGGCCCTGCTCGGCATCGCAGGAGACGAAGCATCCGCGCTGAAGCCTCTGCTCACTCCGCAAGGTCAAACACGACGTGTGCAAAGCATCGGCATGGCGGCGGAATCGCGCTGCGGCATCGCCGTGGTGCTCACGAATGTGGATGGCGGTATGCGTGTGGCCGAATGGCGTGAATTTCCCGTGGAGGACGAGCAACTCCGATGAAGCTCATGACACCCCGCCGTTCCAAACCACAGACGCTTTCCTTTCCAGGCGAGGAAACGCGCGAGTTTTGGTCATGCGACGATTCAGGTCCATGGAAACGCGTTCAGCATGCGGCTGGCGGCGGTGTGAGGGGCATTGAAATGCTCTGCTTTGACAGCGCTCCGTTCTGGTCTCTGAACCACGCGGACTCTCCCGCTGAGGCGGTGGCATTGCGCTGGGAAGGACTGGGGCTGACCGGTCGCGAGGGTGCGCGCCTCTGGTCTGATTGGAAGGTGGCAACGCACGACAGGCAAACACTGGTGGGCACGCTGGCCCTGGTGGTGGAGCCGCAGGCTTGCAACGCGGAACAGCATGAACCCAGCGCCCGCCTTTTGCCGCTGCCCATGAACAGCATGTCTGTGTGGAAGGAACTGGGACGATTCGTGATCGCCTTCACCCGTGGCACAGAACTGGTGCATGCCGGCGTGCTCACCGCCCGAGAACTGGACGCGGACGCGGCCTTCGAGGCACGCGATGTCTGCGCGGCATTGCTGGCGCATGGTTTCATCCAACCCCCGGAGGCCGTTCATGTGTGGACACCGTGCGAAACGGATTTCGCGCCTCAGCTTGCGTGCTTGTTTGAAAATGCCTCGGTCATCAAGGCACCACGGCCAGACCCGCGACCGCCCGCCGAGGCCAGCGGACTGCTGCCAGCCAGTGTGGCGGTGATGCAGCAAGCCCGGCAGCGAAGGCTGCGCCAGATCATGATGCTGGCGTCCGCGACGGTGCTGTATGTGTTCTTTTTCAGCGCGTGGTGGCTGCGTTTGCAATGGCGCGAGTCGCAGCTCAACCGAGTGGAGACATCACTGGCCGCGGCGCAGCCTGAGATCGACCGCGTGCGCGACGCGCAGGCCCGGTGGCTGGAGATGGAGACCGCGATTGATCCCGATTTGTATCCCGTGGAACTGTTTCACCAGATCGTCTCGCTGCTGCCGCAGGAAGGCATCCGGTTGAAGGAGTTTCAAATCGAGGACGACCGCCTGATCCTGAGCGGCGAGGCGACGACGGTGAATCACGCGCTCGGTTTCAAAGACCGTCTGGCCGCGTGCGCGCCCTTGCAGCGCTATGCATGGAATTTCCCCGTGCCGACGATCCGGGAAGACAGCCGCGCTGATTTTCGCGCCGAGGGAACCTTGAACGGGGAGGTGACGCATGAAGCCCAGTGAACGCCGCTTGATCGCCCTGCTGGCCGTGCTGGCCGCGATTTGTGGGGGAGCCATCCTCACACAGCGCCTGCTGCGCACGCAGCAGGCTCTCGAACGGCGTGAGCAAACGCTGGAACTGCGGCAGATGGAGGCGCAGGCCGTGATGGCCGAGTCGGCGCTGTGGCAGGAACGTCTTGCGTGGCTGGAGTCCTCCCAGCCTGCTTTGGAAAGCGAAAACCAGGCCAGCGAGGAACTGTTGGAGGCTCTGCTGGCCTCGGCGGCCGAGCACCGGCTGCAAGTGCAAAAAAAACAACTGCATGAGCCGGTGAACGGCGCGCATCATCGCGAGATCGCCGTGACGCTGACGGTCAAAGGCGCGCTGCCATCGGTGTTTCGCTGGCTGCACAAGGTGCAGTCGCCCGAATCCTTCTGCGCCGTGCCGCAGCTCAAAGTGGTGCCAGATGAAGCCGATCCCGCGCAGGTCGTCGCCACCGTGCGTTTCAGCCGGCTGCACGCGCCAGCCATCGCGGAGGTGACCAAATCATGAGCCGTCTGCTTTTCATCATTCTGCTCTGTTGTGACGGCTCTCTCGCACAGGAGCAGGCAGCGTTTCGACCTCCGCAAGCCCATGACGTGACCCGCTACGAGGCAGGCTGGAACAAAAACCCCTTCACACGGACAACCCTGGCTAATCCGAGCACAAGCAGTTCGTTCGCCCAGAATCTCGCCGTGGCTTCCTGTTTCGGCGATCTGGCAGCGCCCACCATCGTCATCGTCAATACGAAGACCCACGAGCGCACGCGTCTGCAAAGAGGCCAGCCCGCGCCCAATGGCTGGCGCCTTGGCGTCGTGCATCTGGACGCTTCCCGCAAAGAAGTCACCGCCGAGGTCTTTCACGGCCATGAACGTGCGCTGCTGAAATACGACAGCGCCTATGTGAACGCCCTGGCGGCCAGCGCTGCGACGCAGAGCAAAAACCCGGCAGCCACACCGGGCGGCAAAACAATCTTACTCCCCGGCAGCCAGGCACCCAAAACGCCCGCATTGCCCACGGGACTCAAACTACCGTCCCCGCCCGCCGCCTCCACGCAGTCTGCGGCAAGCCCCGGCGCTGTCGCCACCGGCGCACCCTTGCGCCTGCTGCTGCCCGTCCCGCCTCGTCCCCGCACCGCGCCAGCCAGCCCTACCGCACCCTCCTCATGAAACGTTTTCATCTCACCCTGGGTCTGGCCATGTTTGTCTGGATTCCTGTGCAGGCTCAAACCGAGCTGCCACGGCGCATTCGCTCGCTCAATGCTCCGGCTGCGTCCTCTTTGCCAGCCGCACTACCACCAGCGCCGGTGGCAGACACGACCACACCAACGCCCACGGGCAAGAACATCCTCGGCTTCACGGCCACGCCGCTGGCGGAGGTATTGGCGGAGTATCATCGTGTCACCGGTCGCCGCGTGCTGCGTGATCGCGGCCTGGAGACTGCGGTGGTCACCATCGACGTGCCTGGTGAGTTCAGTGACGAGGAGTACCGCGCCATCATTGAGAAAGGCCTGCTCATGCACGGCTATGTGCTAGTGCCCAGCGGCGGGGATTTGTTCAAGCTCATCGCCGCCGAACAGGGCACCGCTCCCTCCTCCCAGCATGTGCCGATGATTCTGCGCAGCGAGGATCTGCCGGAGGGTGACCAGGTGGTCACGCATGTCCTGCAGCTCAATCATCTCGGCGCGGACGAGGCCGCCGCCGCCTTCCAGCAGGTCATCCCACTGCATCCGTATGGCAAAATGCTCGCCGTGGCCAACAGCCAGGCCATTGTCATCACCGAGGCCTCGCAAACCATCCGCGCCTACCTCGATCTGGCCAAACAGGTGGACCAGCCGCCGATGGAAACGATGCAGAAGACCTTCCGCCTTGAGCGCGGCGAGGCTGAGGAAGTCGTCGAGCAGTTGCAGGCGCTGCTCGGTCTTGATGACCGAACGTCCGGCCCAGGAAACACCGCCTCGCCCGCCTCTTCATCGGCTGCCTCCAATGGCAAGCCCGCGCAACCCACGCTCACCTCACTCGCTGGCGGTGACTCCGCCCGCACGGCACCGACGATGCAGGCCGTGACACGCACCAACAGCATCATCATCGTCGCACGACCGCTGGACATGAAAAAAATCGAAGCTCTCGTGGCAGAGCTAGACGCGGAGTCCGCCACCACGCGCTTCTTCTCGCGCCGTCTGAACTACCTCGACCTCACCGTCTTCCTCGGCATCGCGGAGAAAGCGCTGCAACGCAACGCACGTCAAACAACCGGCGCTGCGGTCACCGCCGCGCCGCAAACCACGTCTCCACCTGCGACCATCGGCCAGCCTGCCGCCTTTGGCTCTGGCGGCCTCGGTTCATCCTTCAATTCAGCAGGCGGCGGCCTGTCCTCCGGCGGACTGGGTTCATCTTCGTTGTCCGGCCAGGGCTTGAGCAATCCGGTCAACGCCGCCTCACAGCTCGATGTCACCAAGAAGCCGCTGAGCGTTCTCATTGCCAACACGCTCGTCATCGCCGACCCCGCCAGTTCCAAGTTCTTCGCCAGCGGTCCGCCGGATCAGATCCAGGCGCTGCAGGAGCTCGCCGACGAGCTCGACGTGCGCCCGCGCCAGATCCTGCTCTCCGCCATCATTGGCGAGTTCACCATTGGCGACGACTTCAACTTCGGTCTCGACTGGATTCAGACACTCAAACAAGTCGGCAACGACGACCTCGTCGGCGGCGTGCTCAACACCCAGGGCACCGCTTTTGCCAATCCATCCAACTTGAAGGACATCGCCGGCTTCCTAGGAGCTGGCGGCCCCTCCGCTCTCGCCGGCCTCACTGCCTACGGCCAGATCAACAAAAACCTCAACGTCTTCCTCCAGACGCTGGAAAGCACGCGCCGCTTCCATGTGCTGCAAAAGCCCACGGTCACCACGCTCAATCATCAAGGAGCCACCATCTACATCGGCCAGCAGATCGCCATCGCCGGACAGACCTTCACCAACGGCGGCAACAACAACCAGCTCGGCTTCACCACCTCCACGCAGTACATCCCCGTGCGGCTGCAGCTCGACATCACACCGCACATCTACAACGACCGCGAGGTCATGCTCGAGTTCAAGCAGCAGAACAACGACATCAATGGCTTCAACACCATCGGCGGCAACCGCGTTCCCAACATCTCCGAGCAGGGAATGGTCAACAGCCTCATCGTGCCGGACCGCGCCACCGCCATGCTGGGCGGCCTCATCACTGAGCGTGACAGCAAGAACAAGGCCGGCCTGCCGTTCCTCGTCCGAATCCCCCTCATCAAGCATCTCTTCGGCAGCACCAACACCACCAAGGAGCGGCGTGAGCTCATGATCTTCGTCCAGCCCCGCATTCTGGAAGACGAATCAGAGCACCTGCTCGAACAAGCGAAGATGGGCGACCACCTCGCTCATTTTGACGAGGCTCTCCAGTTCGCCGGCATGCCAGAGGAAATCACCCCAAGGGCGCTGCCCTCCGATGACCGCCCAAACGACCTCCTGCCACCCGCAAACACCACGGGGGTGACGCAAAAAACATTTTTGGGCAAAATGAAATCTTTCTTCAGCAAGGACAAGAGCCAGCCACCAAACAAACCGGCAACTGTGCGCTGATCACGAGCCTTCTTCGGAAGCCAGATTCTGTTTGCAACGCTCAGACAGCGCCCAGAATCGCCTCCATCATCCGCAGCGCTTCGCGGTTCGGTTTCACGTCATGCACGCGAACGATGCGGGCGCCGTGCTCGCGGGCGTGGGCGGTGAGGGCGATGGTGGGCCAGTAGCGGTCGTCCATGGCGTCAGAGTGGAGGACTTTGGCGATCATGGATTTGCGTGAGACGCCGATGAGCAGCGGGCGCAGCGTGGCGAGCTGCGGTAGATCGCGCATGAGGGCGAGGTTGTGCTCCAGTGTCTTGCCGAAACCAAAACCGGGGTCGAGCACGACGCGTTCGGGGGCGATGCCTTCGTTTTCGAGCAGGCGCAGGCGGTTCTCGAAGTAGCCGCGCACCTCGGTGACGACATCGTCGTAATGCGGGTTCGCCTGCATGGTCTGCGGAGTGCCGGTCATGTGCATGACGACGAGTCCGGCGTTGGATTCGGCGGCGGCGCGCAGCATGGCGGCATCGCCGCGCAGGCCGGTGACGTCGTTGATGATGTCGGCCCCGGCATCAAGCGCGGCACGGGCGACGGCAGCCTTCATGGTGTCGATGGAGATGAGCGCCTTGGTTTGCGAGCGCACGGCGCGGATCACCGGCAGCACTCGACGCAGTTCCTCGGCTTCTTCGACGGGTTCAGCACCGGGGCGGGTGGATTCGCCGCCGATGTCGAGGATGTCAGCGCCTTCAGCGATCAAGGCGAGCGCGTGCTCGACGGCTCGACCGTGGTCGTTGAAGCGGCCGCCATCGGAAAAGCTGTCGGGCGTGACGTTGACGATGCCCATGATGAGGCCGCGATGGGTGAGATCAAGGTCGTGGTTGCCGAATCGCCAGCGGAGCATGCGGCATGGTGGCGTGAATTTGCGTCCGTCCAACGAGAAAACTGGAGATGATGAAAGGTCTGTTCTATGGAGACCTAATGAAGCCCAACCCCGCCACACTGCTGCTCGTTCTCCTCGCCCTTGGGGGCGCGGCGGGTGTGTTTTTGTCGGGATCAAAGCCTCCGCCGCCTGTCGTGGTGGAAACCAGGTCTGAAACAGCCCCCCCGCCGATGCCGACTGGCAGCGTGGAGGATTTGCAGAAGCAAATCGTGCTGCTGCAGGGACAGATCGAGTACCTGCAAGGCCAGAACGACGCGCTGAAGGATGAGAACGCGGAGCTGCTGCAAAAGCTGGGCACGCTGGGCATGAAGAATGTGCCGCAGGTGGTGATGAAGGACGACGACGTGGCCCCAGACTTCGTGGGCATGGGCCTGGAGATGATGAAGATGCGCAAGCTTCAGGCGCTGCCACTGGTGACGACCTCGGTGAGCCAGGAGGAGGTGGAGATGGCAATTCTGGCCTGGCTGAAACGTCAGCAGCCGGAGGATGAGGCGAAGCAGCTCACACGCGGTCTCGCGGCACTGGGCTGGATTCCCGAGGCGGTCGATCCTCTGCCGCTGCGCGCGGCGCTGCTGGCACGACTGCTCGGCGGCTGGTATGACACGGAGACGGAGACGATGTTCACCGTCGATCCTGAAACGGCCACCGGCCCGGCAGTGACCTCGAACGAGCCGCTGGGCATCGCCTTCGGGCAATTGCTGCGTGAATACGGCAGCACGCTGTTTCAGCCGCAGCACGGACCGCTGACGACGGACATGCGGCTCGCGCGTGAGGCCCTAATCTCCGGCGATGCGTCGCTCACGCGCTTCCTGCACTCGCTGCAAAATCCTGCCTCGGCTCCGAAGGACGACCTGCCATCTGAAGATCCCGATCATCCGCTGAACCAGGTGCCCATGCCGGTTTTTCTGCGCGAGATGGCGCTGTTTCCGTTCAGCCGCGGCTTCGATTTCGCGCAGACACTGCACAGCGCGGGGAACTTCCCACAGCTCAACGCCTCTTACAGCCGCCCGCCGATCAACACGGCGGAAGTGATCGAGCCTGAGGTCTATCTTGACCCCGAGCGGCCTGCGCCGGTGGAGATCACGCTGGATGACGTGAAGCTCGACGGTGTGGCCCCGTTTCTCGACGACCGCCTCGGCAAATTCGTCTGCGCGACGGCGCTGCGCACCTACAACAACGATGAGGACGCAGGCATGGGCACACGCGGCCTCGTGGCGGATCGCCTGCTGGCCTGGGCGGCGGATGGCGGCGCAATACGGGATCACGCGGCGTGGCAGACCCTGTTCATGGACAAAGCCTCCGCCGACGCTTTCCACAAAGCGATGCTGAACTCGCTCAAACAGCGCTACAACACGAAGGGCGAGGCCGAATTCAACGCGCAGGACCGGTTTGTGACGCTAATGCGCAATCGCGGCGACTCGGGTGTGGTTTTGATTGATGCGGCCAGTGAAACAGCACGCGCCGCAATGAAGCTTTTGATGAAGTGATGACAGCCAGACATGTTTTTTATACCGGCCGCGTCCAGGGCGTGGGTTTTCGCTACAGCACGAAACGGATCGCCTCCGGCTTCGATGTGACAGGGTGGGTCAAAAACCTGCCAGATGGTCGCGTGGAGCTGTTTGCGCAGGCGTTTGAGGCGGATGAGGTGGAGGCCTTCCTGGAGGACATCCAGCAAAGCAGCCTGAGCTCCCACATCAAGGAACGCGAGGTGAAAGCCGCCACCGCAGAGACCAGCTTGCGCGGATTCAGCATCGTGCGTTGATTAGCGCCGCCCAACCACCATGTCCGACACGCCCGCTGTTTCCGTCCAAAACCTGACCAAGGTCTTCAAAGGCACCTTGGTGAAGGGGGCGTTTCGCGCGGTGCATGATCTGTCGCTCGAAGTGAAGGCGGGCGAAGTCTATGGCCTGATCGGGCCGAATGGCTCGGGCAAATCGACGACGATGAAGGCCGTGCTGGGCCTGCTCAAGCCGACGCAGGGCCACACGAGCATCTTTGGCGTGCCGAGCACGGAGGTGGCCAGCCGCCACAGCGTGGGCTTCCTGCCGGAGAACCCGTATTTCTACAAGCATCTCAACGGACGCGAGACGCTGCACTTTTACGGAAGCCTGTGCGGCATGAGCGGCGCGAGGCTGAAGGAGCGTGCCGAGGAAATGCTGGCGCTGACCGGCTTGGAAGATGCCGCGACGCGTCGTGTCGGCGGATATTCCAAAGGCATGCTGCAACGGCTTGGACTCGCGCAGGCGTTGATTCATGAACCACGCCTGCTCGTGCTTGATGAACCGACGGCAGGGGTCGATCCGGCAGGTTCACGAAAAATTCGCGATCTCATCATCGAGTTCCGCGCCCGTGGCATCACGGTGCTCGTCACCTCGCACCTGCTGGAGCAGATGCAGGAGGTGTGCGACCGCGTGGGCATCATGGCGCATGGCCGCATGGTGCGTGAGGGCAGGCTGGAGGACTTGATCGCCGTGGAGAATCAAACCGAGATGGTGCTCGAAAACGCCTCCCCCGCCCTGCTGGCGAAAATTGACGCCCTCGTGCAGGCAGAAGGCGGCGGCACGAAAATCCTGCGCAGCGGCCATCCACGCACGACGCTGGAACGCTTGTTCCTTGAGGCCACAGACGAGGCGAAGGAGTAATTTTCCAATCGAACAGCGGGATTCTCGCGACCACGGACAACAAGGTCGAGCAACCGTCTGGAACACCTCCCGGCTTTCACTGGAAGTAACGGCCAGTGCTCATCCAACCGTGTCACTGGACTTTTTTTTGAGCTTTCCTGAAACCTTCGGCCCTGTTTTCATTAATCCTTGTACAGAGCCCTATGAACCCAGCCCCTTCCTCCCCTGAAAATGAGAGCAATCTCAGCGGTCTTGGCCGGGTGCTGCTGGAAACCGGAGGCGCGAAGCCTTCCACCGGCCCCTGGGTTCCTCCCACCGCCAGTGAACTCAGCAAGCTGCTTCCGGCATACGAGATCGAGAAGATGCTCGGGCGTGGCGGTATGGGCTCGGTTTATCTGGGGCGGCAGCTCTCCATCGACCGTCAAGTTGCCATCAAGATTCTTTCCACCTCTCTTGAAGATGCCGATCCCAGCTTCGCTGAACGCTTCAAGAACGAGGCTCGGGCGATGGGAAAGCTCAATCATCCCGGCATCGTGGCCGTGCATGACTTTGGCGAGGCCGCGGGCGGCCTGCTCTACATTGCCATGGAGTATGTCGATGGCACGGATGTGTCCCGCATGATCGCCAAGAAAGGCCGCCTGCACACCGAGGACGCGATGGCGATCACCGCGCATGTGTGCGACGCCCTGGCCTATGCGCATGATTGCGGCATCATCCACCGCGACATCAAACCGGCGAACATCATGGTCAGCCAAGACGGCGTGGTGAAAGTGGCCGACTTCGGACTGGCCAAGATGACCCACAGCCAGAACACCGGCCTGACGCAAAGCGGCATGGCCATGGGCACGCTGCACTACATGGCCCCGGAGGCCCTCATGCTCGGCAGCGCCGTGGATCATCGCGCCGACATCTACGCGGTGGGCGTGATGCTTTACCAAATGCTCACCGGCAAGCTGCCGCAGGGCATGTTCCGGCTGCCCTCATTGCAAATCCCCGGTCTGGACCCGCGCTATGACGGCATCATCACCAAGGCATTGATGGAGGAGCGCGAGGCGCGTCTGGCCCTGGCACGACAGATCCTGCTGCCGAAAGCGCAGAACGCGATGAAGGCGGGGGATTTTCCGCTCAATGCTCTTTATGCCGCCGTGGCCCTGGGCTTTCGTGGTTTTGGCTATGAGTCGCTCACTGAAGCGGAAAAAGCCTTGGTTGACTCGAAATACCCGCCGGTCTTCGATCCTGCGGAACAACCTGGTCTGCACGAGGAGTTTCTGAGCATCATCCAAGGTGAAACGCGCAGCTTTCTACCCGTCTGGACTGTCGTTTGCGGCAGCCCGGTGAATTCCGTGAAGTGGAGTCCAGACAGCCAGCTCATTGCCCTGGGAGGTGATGACCGCAGCGTGCGTTTGATTGATGCCGCCTCTGGCAAGGAGAAGGAAGCGCTGGCAGGCCATGAGAAGGAGGTACTCAGCGTCGCGTTCAGCCCGGACAGCAAAACGCTCGCCAGCGGCAGTTGGGACACCACGGTGCGGCTTTGGGATCTTCCCACCTGGACCATGAAGCACAAACTCGAAGGCCACCAGCGTGGCGTAACCGGCCTGGCGTTCAATCCAGAAGGCCTGATTCTGGCCAGCTCGGGACGGGACAATTTTGTGCGCCTCTGGGGCAAGGAGCGTCGCTCCTTCATGGTTGAGTCGAGAACGAGCGACGTTTCCGGCCAGAATATTTCCAGCCACTCACAAACTGATTTGTTCTGCCTGGCAATGACCCCGGATGGCAGACAGCTCGCGACAGGAAGCCACCAGACACCGCTTTGCGTCACGAACTGGCAGTCTAGCAAGACCCGTGTTCTTCTGGAGGGTGACGGAGGTTACACAAGGGTTTACTGTGTTGCCTTCAGCCCGGATGGCAAACTGCTCGCCAGCGGAGGAGAGGACGGCCGGGCGAAGGAGGCCAATGTCAGGCTTTGGGATGTCGCGTCTGGCGCCCTGCTCACCACGCTTCGCGGACACAAAGAAACCGTCCGCTGCCTTGCCTTCCACCCGGACGGCACCGGCCTTGCCAGCGGCGGTGATGACAATGTTGTTTTTCTCTGGGATGTGAGCAAAAACGTCAAACAAGCATCTTTGACCGGCCATGTCGGCCCGGTGCATGGCCTTGATTTTAGTCCATGCGGCAATGCCTTGGTGAGCGCGAGCAAGGATGGGGCCGTGAAAGTGTGGGACATCGCCCCGACCAAAGAACTCATGACCGTCCGTGACATCTCCAGCCAGCGGGGCTTGGGAAAGCTTTCGTTCAGCCCCGACGGCACACAACTCGCAACGGGCGATGGCTTCGTTAAGCTCAATGTCCCCGCCACGGCGGCTGCAGCACCGGCCGCCCCCGGCTCCACGCCTGGAAGCACGAGTGTGCCGACTAACGACCAGATCGCGGCGGCTTGGAGGGAGGTGGTTTCAGGAGACATCCGCAGAACTGGTTCCACCCTGAGCGAGCTTCAGCTCTGCTATGAATCAGCCCTCAGCCCGGACGGCGCTCTGTTTGCCAGCTTTGGAGTCATGCAGGACGCGAATGTGCCCAAGGGCGGGAACGCGAGGGACCATGCGCAGATTCAGATTTGGGAGGTTGCATCGGGCAAGATCATTCGAGAGTTCCAGATCAGCTCAGCCGTGAGCCAGTTGCTCTTTTCGAAAGACTCCAAGTCTCTGATCGTGATCGGGCCTGAGGGTGATCTGTCCTGGCTCGACCTTTCCAATGGCAGCACGATCAGAACAAGCCGCCCGCCCTTCAAGTCCCGTGCATTCTCTGCCGCCAGCGGAAACGGCTCGCTGTTGGCTGGGACCACCGGCAACCGTGAGATTTTGCTCTGGGACCTCGAGAAAGACCAGGCATTCAAAACCATCTCCACAGGCAGCCGTGGACCAAGCTGGCTGGCGATGGATCATGACGCAAAGATGATCGCGGTGTGTCTCACACTGCCGAAACCCAAGGATGACGGTCGTCGAGACTCCATCGTTTTGTTTGATGTGGCATCAGGGCAGATGATTGAGGATCTGGGCGGTCGGACACGGGGCGTCGTGGATATGGCCTTCAGCCGCGACGGCAGCTTGCTGGCAAGCAGGTCATCGGGTGAGGCTGGCAACGAACGCATCTGCGAGGTGTTTTCCACGAGGTCGGCCAGACTCGACCTCGCCAGCTACTTTCTGCGAAACTGGTATTCTCTGGACGCCGAGAAACTCGACATAGCGCCCGCGATTCCGACATCGAGTGGCAGCCTCAACTTCTCAAAAGAGTGCCGATACCTGCGCGCGTTGCCTGCCAATCCTTTCGCCGACTCTTTTTAGCCCTCTTGTCGTTCACCGTGCGCACTGAAAAACGAGTTTTCGTGCGTTGGCAAACCGGCTCGGCTCAAAAAACAGCCATCCGCAGGACTTTCCTGCCCAAGGGCGTGATGCCCATGACACGGTGATTTCACATGATTGAAACTGGGCGGCTGAGCCTGGTTTACAATCGCGGATCGTGTGGTTAAGAGTCTTCTGCCATCTTGCCAGGACTTCGCTCTGTGAAGTGCTCGGCGAGGAAAAAGCGACACAACCATGCCCGGCCAAGCAGCCTCTTTATCTTATTCTGAAACGCCGAAGGTGCGCTTCTCGCCCCGCCGCGTCTGGACCATGGCGATGGCGACGGTGACGCAGCTCGTGCGAATGAAAATCCTGGCCTTCCTCGTGATTTTTTGCCTGCTGGCCGTGGGCGCGGGCTTTGCGTTTTCGGTGATCAATCCCGAGCAGCAGCTCAACCTGCTCAAAAGCGTGACGCTGGGCGCTTTGCAGATTTTCAGCATCGTGATCGGCGTGGTCTCGACCGCGCTGTTGATCCCGAAGGACATGGAGGACCGCACGCTTTACACCATCCTGTCAAAGCCTGTGCCGCGCTTTGATTACCTCCTGGGCAAGCTGCTGGGCGTGCTAATGCTCATCGGCGGCGGGCTGATCGTGATGGACGCGGTGCTGAGCCTGATCCTGTGGCTGCGGCAGTCGATGCTGTTTGATGACGCCGTGGCCCGCATGCGCCTGGAGAAAATGGACACGCCCGAGACGGTGGCGCAGATGCGGGAGATCGTGGCGCGGCAGGGACTGACGTGGAACCTGCACTGGGCGGTGTGGGCGATCTTTTTGAAGGCCACGGTGGTGACGACGGTGGCGCTGCTGCTCTCCAGCATCGCCAGTTCGACGCTGTTCACTATCGTGATCACGCTCTGTATCACGATCATTGGTCACGGCGAGGCGCTGATCCGCGAGTTCTTCTTCCAGCCCAATCTTTCCGGCTGGGCCGGACGTGCCGCGACGCTGCTGCTGGCGGCGATCTGCCCGGATCTGGCGCAGTTTGACATCGTGGACAGCGTGGTGAACGGGGAGATCGTGCCCTGGGCGGCCGTCTATGACATGACGGGCATCGCGGCGCTGTATGTGACGGTTTATCTGTTCGTCACGCACTTACTGTTTGTGGAGAAAGAGCTATGAAACGCGAACTCCAGGCCATCGCGGTGCTGCTGGTCTTCGGCGTGGCAAAACTGCCGCTGGAGCAGAAGATCACCCAAGATCTTCGGCAGCAGAAGATGCTGGAGGAGCCGATCCGTCTCGGTGTGGGAGAGAACCTGGGGCAGGCAGGCATCGCGGCATCCCTCGGCGGCCTGCGCGGGCTGGCGGCCTGCATGTTTCAACTGCGGGCGCACCTAGAGTTCACCAACGTGAACTGGGCCAAGGTGGACAGCCTCTACAAGCTGGTGACACGGCTGCAGCCGCGCAACTTCCGCTACTGGGAGGAGGCGTCCTGGCACATGGCCTACAACGCCGCTTCATACTACCTCTACAGCAAAGATCTGAAACCCGCCCTGCGTGGACAGTTTTACCACGATCATGTGATGCGCGGCGTGGCCATCCTCGAGGAAGGGCTGCGCTTTCTGCCGGATCATCCTCGCCTGTGGGCGAAGCTGGCGGAGATTCATCTGCGCCGGACCTATGACTTCAAAAAAGCCGGAGACGCCTACTGGAACTCGTTTCAGCACGGCGGACTGAACTACACCGAGCGCTTCGCGGCTTACGCCTGGGCGCAATCGAACGATCCTGAGTCCTGGAAGAAGGGTTATGCCATCTTGAAGCGCCTCCGTGATGCCAACAAGTCCACCCCGGGCCTGGTCGAGTACATGAAGCTGCTAGAGCAACATTTGCGCATCCCGGCGGAACAGCGGATCCCGGACGCAGCACCCGTGCGCCGGGTGCCAGGACCATCGGTTGGGCCGCAGAGGTGACTAGGATGTCAGATTGGGGCGAATTGACTTCCGACACTTTCGGGTGAATTTTCACATACACTCAACCAATGCCCACCAAAATAGACATTCCCCGCAAGTCGATCTACCGCCTGTCGATCTACCAGCGCTGCCTGCAACGGCTGCGTGAAAACCAGGTGGACACCGTGTCCTCCGCCGCGCTGGCAAAGGCCGCCGGGGTGAAATCCACGCAGTTGCGCAAGGATCTGGCCTACTTCGGCCAGCTAGGCACGCGAGGACTCGGCTACAACGTGGACGCGCTGAGCTCGACCATCGGGGACGTGCTGGGGCAGAACAAATTACAGCCCGTGATCCTCGTCGGCGTCGGCAACCTGGGGTCCGCGCTCCTGCGCTACGGCGGATTCCGCAAGGAGGGCTTCGAGGTCGCCGCCGCGTTCGATTTGACCCCCCGCAAGCTCCCGCAGGTGAACGTGCCCGTGCTGGCGATGGCTGAGATGGCCGAGTTCATCCAGCGCAACAACGTCAAGATGGCGATCCTCACCGTCCCCGCCAGCAGCGCCCAGTCCGTTGTCAATGACATGGTGGATCACGGCATCCAGGCCATCCTGAACTTCTCCCCCACCGTCCTCGACGTGCCGGAGCACGTCGTGGTGAACAGCGTGGACCTAGCCGTGGAACTGGAGAACCTGAGCTACTTTATACGGTGAGTAGCTCGGCTCTCCAGAGCCGAGTTCAAACGTTCCGAGACGCCCTAAGCCCAGCAAGCAGACTCTCGGCTCTGGAGAGCCGAGCTACGGCCAAACACCTCAATAACTCCGCGCAAAGATCACGCGACGGCTGCTCGGCTTGCCGGTGAGGAAGCATTTCCCTTCCTCGGCAAACTGATCGCCATGCGGGATGCAGCGGATGGTCACCTTGAGTTCTTTGCTCAAAGCGTCCTCGTCCTCGCTGCTGCCGGCCCAGTTCATGAGGGCGAAACCGCCTTCGGAGTTCTCGGCGAAGTAGGCTTTGAATTCCTCCAGCGTTTCGAGCTTCTTCATGTTCGCGTCACGCAGCGCCGTGGCACGAGCGAGCAGCGCGTCCTGGATTTCTTCAAGACGTTCGGTCACGGTGCGGATGAACTCCTCTTTCGGCACGAATTCCTTGGCCTTCGGTCCCTGATCGCGGCGGCACACGGCCACGCTGCGGCTGGTGATGTCACGCGGCCCCATTTCGAGACGCATCGGCACGCCTTTCTTGATCCACTCCCAGTTTTTCGCGCCGCCTTGCAGATCGCGCTTGTCCACATGCACACGCAGCGGCTCGCCGCCGAAGGTTTGCGTGCGCAGCGTCTGTGCAAGAGCTTCGCAGGCATCAATGACCTCCTGTCGCGTCTCGGGCTTCGGAGTGACCGGCAAAATGACGATCTGGTTCGGCGCGACGCGTGGCGGGATGATCACGCCGTCGTCATCGCCATGCGCCATGATCACGGTGCCGATGAGACGTGTGCTGACGCCCCAGCTTGTGGTGTGGGCAAGCTGACGCGTGTTGTCGCGGCCCAGGAACTGGATGTTCGCGGCCTTGGCGAAGTTTTGACCGAGGTAATGCGACGTGCCGGCCTGGATGGCCTTCTTGTCCTGCACCATCGCCTCGACGGTGAATGTCTGCACCGCGCCAGGGAAGCGCTCGCGCTCCGTTTTCTCGCCAGGAATCACCGGGATGGCCAGATGATCGCGCAGGAAGTCCTCATAAACTTTGTGCATCGTGCGTGTCTCCGCGATGGCCTCCTCGGCCGTTTCGTGCGCCGTGTGGCCTTCCTGCCAGAGGAACTCGGCGGTGCGCAGGAACAAACGCGGGCGCATCTCCCAGCGCATGACGTTGCACCACTGGTTGATCAGCAGCGGCAGATCGCGGTAGCTTTCCACCCAGCGGGCAAAGGCCGCGCCGATGATCGTTTCGGAAGTCGGGCGAATCACGAAAGGCTCGGCCAGTTCGCCGGTGGGGATCATCTTCGTCGTGCCGTCCGGCTGCTTCTGCGCCTCCAGGCGGTGATGCGTGACCACCGCGCACTCCGTCGCAAAGCCCTCGGCATGCTGCGCTTCTTTTTCGAGATAGCTGAGCGGGATCAGCAGCGGGAAATAGGCGTTCACATGCCCGGTGGCCTTGAACTTCGCATCGAGCTGGCGCTGGATGTTTTCCCACAGGCCGTAGCCCCAGGGCTTGATCACCATGCAGCCGCGCACCTCGGAATTCTCCGCCATGTCGGCGGCGCGCACGACCTGCTGGTACCATTCGGGGAAGTCTTTTTCGCGGGTGGGGGTGATGGCGGTGGCGTTGCTCATGGGGGAGCGCAGAATAGAAGCAAACAGCTTCTGGTCAATGATCGTCGTTGCCCGCACCTATGAGTGCTCAGCACAAAAATTCAAAATCATAAACCAAGCGTCTTTTTGAAATAAGCGATGGTTCGTTCTATACCCTCTTCAAGAGGCACTTTCGGCTCCCAGCCCAGCAGCTTTTTGGCCAGGGTGATGTCGGGACAACGCTGCTTGGGATCATCCGATGGAAGCGGATGAAAAGTGATTTTGGAAGCCCCCCCGACTTTTTTAACCACCAGTTCGGCAAGCTGCAACATGGTGAACTCACTAGGATTTCCAATATTGACCGGACCGTTGACACCCTCAGACTCCATGAGGCGGACAAAGCCTTCGATAAGATCATCAACATAGCAGAAACTGCGAGTCTGGCTGCCGTCGCCGTAAATCGTCAGATTGTGTCCGCGAAGCGCTTGAACGATGAAGTTCGAGACGACACGTCCATCATCAGGACGCATCCTTGGTCCATAAGTGTTGAAAATACGAACAACACGAATATCCACATTGTTTTGGCGGTGATAATCAAAGAAGAGGGTCTCCGCGACACGCTTACCCTCATCGTAACAAGAGCGAATCCCAATCGGATTGACGTGGCCCCAGTAACTTTCGGATTGAGGATGAACTTCTGGATCGCCATACACCTCAGACGTCGATGCCTGAAAAGCACGGGCACGAGTTCTCTTGGCCAGACCAAGAAGATTGATAGCGCCCATGACAGACGTCTTGATCGTCTTAATGGCGTTGTATTGGTAGTGAGGAGGGGAGGCTGGACATGCAAGGTTGTAAATTCGATCCACCTCGGCTTTGAACGGGTCTATCACATCGTGTCGAATAAGCTCAAATCGAGGGTTGGGCAAAAGGTTGATGATATTGTCCCTGCTTCCCGTGAAAAAATTATCCAAACAGATGACTTCGTGCCCTTCATCAAGCAATCGCTCACAGAGATGAGAACCTAAAAACCCCGCACCACCAGTTATTAAAATTCGCATACTAAAACAAGAAAATGATTAAAATATCAAACTTAAATTGATGTACCGCAATGACAGCAACATCTCAAGACTCTACAAAATAATTCATTTAACGACAATCACTTAAATGTGATTGCGCTTGGGAATCCTCGCACAAAATCTTGCAGAGAGTCCAGAAAGGGAACATGTTATTCTTTCTAGCCAGAAGTGGCACCTCACGGCATGCATTCACAAGGTGGTAGCTTCTTGGTTTACGCCTGCGCCGTGGCCGAGGTGCGGCGGTCGTCGTGGAAGAAGTTTTCCATGCGCTGGCGCAGGGCGGCGTAGAAGTTGCGGGACATTTCTTCGAGCGCGTCGGCCGTGTGGCTGACGCCGCTGGTGGCGGCCAGCTCGCGGGCAGCACGGTTTTTCTCCTCAAACTCGCGTTCAAGGTCCATCAGATAGACCAGAAACTCCTTCGCCGAGCGAGCGCCGTCCACACCCGTGATCAACGCACGCTCTAGCGTCTTGTTACGCGTCAGATTGAGCAGCTTGCTCTCTCCCAGTTCCTTCATCTGGCGGCTGAATCCTTCGAGGAAGGCTTTGCGCTCGCCTTCATAGCCCATCTCCTCGCGGTCGAGCATCGTGTCATACGGGCCGGGCTTGGAGAAGAACTTCACGATCAGCGGGATGGTGTCCACCAGCATGAACAGCATGGTGAGCACGAGGTAGGCAACGAGCGCGAACGTTCCGCCCTGCGCCCCGCTCTCAAACAGCTCATGCAGCGCCAGCGTCTGGGTCAGGATGTCGCGCCGCGGCTCAGCGTTGATCTTGGCGATGCGGGTGGTCTCATCCGCCGTGATGGCGGTGATTTCCTCGTGCATGTTCTTGGCCTGGAGCAGCAGTGTGTCGATCTGCGTCTTCAAGGTCTCGCGAATGGCGTTCTGCTGTGAAACGAACTGATCCGCCTGCTCGGTCTGCACCTTCTGCTTCAAGGCGAGAATGCGCGCCTGCTCCGCCTTGTTGGCGGCGGCTTCCTCGGCGGCTTTCGCATCGAGCGCGGCGTTCACACCGTCCTCGGCGGCTTTGATTTCGGCCACGAGGGCCACGCGGTTCTTCGTCATCGTGTCCAGCACACCGCTCAGGCGGGCGGATTCGGCGCGGCGCCAGGTGAGCTGGTCTTCCTGGATGCTTTTGGCACGCGGGCCGAGACCGATGATGCCGCTGCGCTGGCCGTTGACCTCGCGCTCGAACTCGGTCTGCCAGTGATTGAGTTCTTCGGCGACTTTTTGGTAATCGGCGCTCAACTTGGCCATCTCCTTGTCGAGTGTTTCGAGCCGGGTTTTGCCGGGAGCCACCGCCTCGCCTATTTTCGCCTCACGCTCGGCCTTGAGCCTCTTTTCGTCGTCGGTGAGCGGCTTTTCGACCGGCTTGCCGTTTTCATCGAGGAACTTGGCGCTGAAGGTCGCGTTCCAATTCTCACGCTGCTTGGCGATCTCGGCCTCCAGCGGCACGATGCGCGCCTCGACGGCGACTTTCTGCTGTTTGGACGTTTCACGCGCCGCCTCGATCTCGCCCTGGCGGTGCTTCTCGACGACCGAACTGATGGTGTCTTTGAATAAGAGCAGCGTCAGCGGATGCGAGATGGTGATGCCCATGAGCGCCGCCACCACCATGCGCAGCGAGAACTGCGCCGCCTTGCGGAAGAAGCCCTGATAGGCGCGATAGGTGGCCAGCAAGGCGCGGTCCACCGTGAGGATGATGAACGACCACACGAGCGACACCGGCGCGATGATGAGCCAGTTGTCCGTCAGCGTGCTCAGCGCATACGCGCAGGCGATGATGGCAAAGATCGAGGGCACCAGCACCGTCGCCCCGAAGGCCACATACTTTCGCCGCTCCCAGGCCGGGCAGGCATCGAGGTTGTCGGAGGAGGCTGCGGAGAGCCAGAAGAAGACGCGTTCGATGCGTTGCAGGAAGTTCATGCGCGTGAGGGGGCTGTCGGTTCGGAGTGTGCTGGCGGGACTGCGGTTGTCAATCCGCGCCACCGGATTAATGAGGGCTTGTGACGCCCGAACTCGACGACGCATTCATCTGTGATTCCGTGCCGGCGGACATCATGGACGGGCTGTGGGCGGCGGGCTGGAGGCATTTCGGCAGGTTTTTCTTTCGTTACAGCCGCCAGCCGGGTCCAAACGACGGCACGCAGACCATCACGCCGCTGCGCATCAATCTTGCCTCCTGTTCCTTCACGAAAAGCCAACGCCGCGTGCTGGCCAGGAACGCCGACCTGTGTCACGACATCGTCCCTGCCGCACTCAATGACGACCTGCGGGCCATGTTCCAGCGCCACAAGCAGCGCTTCGCCCACCACATCCCCGACGATCTCGAAACCTTCCTCGGCCCCGATCCTGAACACGGTCCTTGCGAATGCCGCATGGTGCGCGTCTTTGAGGGTGAACGCCTCATCGCCGCCAGCTTCTTCGACGTGGGCCAAACCGCCGCCTCCAGCGTGTATGGCGTCTTCGAGCCGGAGTTCGCCAAACGCAGCCTCGGCATCTTCACCATGCTCCTCGAAATCCAGCACTGCCGCGAGTCCGGCCTGCGCTGGCTTTATCCTGGCTACGCCACTCACGAACCCAGCGCATACGACTATAAGAAACAGTTTCGCGGCACTGAATGGCTCGACTGGCAAACCGGCGAGTGGTTTCCGACGACCTAAACTGGAAAAAATGCTCTTCCATCTGCCAGCCACAACCGTAACCGAGGGTCAGTTTCCTTTCTTTACCAAGCTCCATGCCGACTCATGAATCTCCCGTTGATGTGCTGATTATCGGCACAGGTGTCTCAGGCATCATCGCAGCGCGTGAGCTTCAGAGCGCTGGTCGCAGCGTGCTGTTGCTGGATAAGGGGCGCGGTCTCGGCGGCAGGCTGGCAAGTCGTCGCATCGGTGCGGCCACCTTTGATCATGGAGCGCAGTTCATCACCACCCGTGACGCTCGTTTTGATGAGATCCTCAAACAGGGTGCGGAGGCAGGCATGATGACGGAATGGTGCCAAGGCTTTTCCGATGAGGCAGACGGACACACGCGCTGGCGTGGTCAGCCAGCCATGACGGCCGTCGCCAAGTATCTGGCGCAAGGCATGGAGATACGGATGGGAAAGCAAGTCGTGGCGCTCAGACGTGCCGGTGACCGCTACTCGGTCGAGACGAGCAATGGAGAATTTTACTCAGCGGCGGCAGTGCTACTCACAGCGCCGGTGCCACAATCTCTCGCGCTGCTGGCGGCGGGTGAAATCGAACTTGATCCTGCGATGCGGACACGGCTTGAAGGCATTCAATACGAACGCTGCCTGGCCGTCATGGCCGTGCTGAAAGGCCCGTCTTCGATTCCGCCTCCAGGTGGACTTGTGCCGACCAGCGGCCCCGTCTCATGGATGGCCGACAATCAGCTCAAAGGCATCTCCGCAGAGCCTGCGGTCACGATTCATGCCAACCATGAGTTCAGCCTCGCGCACTGGGAAAATGATCGCATGGAAAGCGGTCGAATGCTCTTGAATGCCGCGCAACCATGGCTGGGTGCCGAAGTGATCAGCTACCAGGTCCACGGCTGGCGCTACAGCAAGCCCCTTCAAGTCGATGCTGAGCCCTGCGCTCTTTTGCAGACATCTCCACCCCTCGTCATGGCTGGAGACGCCTTTGCAGGGCCACGAGTCGAAGGTGCGGCGCTCTCAGGAATGGCCGCAGCGGAGATGCTGTTCTCCCATCTGTCTCAGTCATGAGTTCAGAGCCTATGCGACGCGCTTTTTAACATCTGCCATCATCGCTGGGTAAACCGCATCCTCTCTGAACGCCGTTTTGACAAGTTGTGCGGAACTTCGTCCACACGACTGACGCCGCCCGTAAACGCTATGGCGATTTCCTCCCTGCACCCTTTGCCCCATGAAACAAACACATCTGCTGCTCACCTTCCTGATCGGTCTGCTCAGTTCCTGCGCTTCGACGCAGATCTGCACCCGATCCATCACCACCTCCGAACCCGAAGCACTGGCGCTCGTCACGGCCTCACAAAAAGCTCATGGAAGCGCCGCCTTTGAGAAAATCAGGGATCTCAGCGTTCGCTACGAGGGCAAGTGGGCGGCCATCGGGCCACGCTTTCAGCCCGTGCTGGTGGATTCAAAGTTCCGTGGGGCATCAGAGGAGAGGATCATTCTCTCACCCAGAATCATCGCACAATCCCATACGGGACCTGGAGGCGTGAAGAAGGTGCTGCGTGAGCCTGGTCAAGTCGCAGTAGCCTACAATGGCACCGTCTCACAGGATGCCGAAGCCAAGCAGGCCGCAGCGCTCGTGGCGGATGCCTATGTGCTGTTTTTGCTTGGCCCATTCTACTTCCAGCAAAAAGGAACGGTCTTCGCCATGAATGGTGAGTCCCTCGTGGATCAGGCTCTGTGTGATGAGGTGCTTGCCGTTCTACGTCCCGGCATTGGCATGGCAAAGGAGGATCGCGTCATCCTCCACATCGACCGCGACAGCAAACTGCTGCGACGAGTGCGCCTGACACTCAACGGGCTGGACAGCACCCGTGGAGCCGAGGTGGATGTGACGTTTCGTGATTTCAAAAGAATCGACGGCGTCCTATGGCCGACCGACTTCGATGAGCGAATCCGCAGTCCCTTCAAACTTCATGCTCATCATTGGACTTTGCGCGGCCTGGAGAGCAATCGTGGTCTCAGCGCTCGCGATTTAAAACTCCTTCAGTGGACGGACAAAGCCGCCAAGCCGAGCACAGCACTCTCTCACTGATGTTATGGAGAAGACTCAAGACGCACTAACAGGCCTCGCCATGGGCGGCTTCATGGGAGATGCCCTCGCCATGCCCGTGCATTGGTATTATGACCGCTCAGCGCTGCGCCAAGACTACGGCACCATCCGTGACTACACGACCCCGAAGTCTCCGCATCCCGACAGCATTCTCTGGCGGTCTGAATACACCGCGATCAACGAGCGCGGGGACATTCTGCATGATCAGGCACGCTACTGGGGACAGCGCGGCATCCACTATCATCAATTTCTGCGGGCGGGTGAAAACACGCTGAACCTCCAGCTTGCCAAGGTGTTGATGGACTCCCTGATCGCATGCGGCAGCTACGATGCGGATGACTATCTCACGCGCTACATCGACTTCATGCTCACGGCTGGGAAGCATCGGGACACCTACGTCGAGGAGTGTCATCGCAAGTTCTTCACCGCTTATACTCGTGGCACAGCTCCAAGGAAATGCGCTGGCACAGACATCCACATCGGCGGCCTGGCCCATGTCGGTGTGCTCTGCGCCTATTTTCGGGGAGACCTCAGCGCCACTCGTGAGGCTGTGCACGAGCACATCAGCCTCACACACCGCTCTCCTGAAGTGCTCGCAGCGGCAGACGCCATGGTCAGGATGGCTTGTGACCTGCTCAAGGGCATACCATTGCCTGAGGCCATACTCGCCCATGGCAGCGACTGGTTCTCTCGGCGCAAAGCTCTGGAGTGGTCCAAAGATCCCGATGAGGTCGTGATCGGTAGGCGCGTCAGCCCCGCCTGCTACATTGCCGAAGCCTTCCCAGCATCTTTGTATCTGGCATGGAAATATGCCAATGACTTTGAAAGCGGCGTCACCGCCAATGCCAATGTCGGCGGTGACAACTGCCATCGTGGAGCCGTGCTCGGTGCCTTGATTGGCGGGGCTGTGGGCGTTTCAAGGATGCCTCAAAGGTATGTCAATGACCTCGACGACTCCTCCCGCCTCAAAGGTCAGATCGAAACCATCGTCACTCGTCCATGAAGACCAATCTCAGCAGCGAACAAGTGTCTTTCATCGTGCGACTCGCCTGGGAGGACCGCACGAGCTTTGAAGAGATCCGAGAGCGCACAGGCATGGTAGAAAGCCAAGTCATCGACCTCATGCGCCGCGAGCTCAAACCCGCCAGCTTTCGCTGCTGGCGGAAGCGCGTTAGCGGACGAGTCACCAAGCACCGCAAGCTGCTGGAGTTAAGGCTCAAAGGCTGACCGCAGCGCAGGCTAGTCGCCTGTTTCGCTGCAATTGGCAGAACGTGTCGCCCCAAACGCTTCATGACGGACGTATCGTTTACATCCAATGATTCACTGGCACCCAGGGGATTCAAAGTCTTCGTCTTGAAAACCGCCCTCATCCTCTTCTCCGCCCTTTCCTTCCTCGGTTATGGATCAGCGTGCTTCTTTTCGAGCCGCATGAAGCAGGAGTTTCTTCGCTACCAGCTGGCCTCTCAGCGCATCACGGTGGGTGCGCTGCAATGGTTCGCTGGGATCGGCCTGCTGTTAGGACTGACCCAGCCATGGATGGGTCAGTGGGCAGCAGGTGGACTGGCGCTGATGATGCTGGTTGCGATCATCGTCCGCATCCAGATCAAGGACAGCATGCTGCAAACGATCCCAGCGGTGTTTTATCTGGCGCTGAACACCTATCTCTGCCTCGCGGGGTTCTGATCCGCACCTGTCCTATAGCAGCGCTATGGCGGCGCACATCGCCAGCACCGCGAGAGAGGGCAGCGCCTTGCTGATCGGATCTTTCACTTTGAGGTGCATGAAGAAGGCTCCCAGCATCAGCGCCCCCATACCAATGGCTGCGGGTTGCGCCAGACTGGGAATCCAAAACGAGGCCAGGAGCGCCAAAGCGAAGCCGACTTTTAAAAAACCGATGAGGCAGAAAATTGGGAAAGGCAGCCCATAAACGGCAAATTCCTCGCGCAGGGTTTTCGCGTCCTTGCCGCGATACGCTGTCGCCTTGCTGCGGCGCAGGAGCCAGACGTTCAGAATGCCAAGCGCAACAATGAGTTTCAGAGCAATGAGGAGGTAGTCCATGATGATGAGGCAAACGATTCAACTTCGGTGGAATCAGAAGAAGTCGAAACTGCTTCACGCCAAATGGAACTGCAAGCAAATCCATTGCCATCGGCCATGCCCACGACTTTCTCATCCGGCTTGTGCCATCCCTTTGTTGCCTGCTCTGCGTTGCAATTGCGCTGAATCCGCTTCGGCTCAACAGACGTTTTCTCACCCGTGGTCACCGCATCTCTTCCTCAAACCCTTGCCGCAGCCTACGGTCTTGTGTTGCTTTCTTCGAGTGGCGCCAAGGGTGCGGATGAACCTAGCGCGGCTCTGGCACGGTCGATCACGGAGTTTGACGGCAAAGATGGCATGAACTGGCAGGTTGTGAACGATGGTGTGATGGGCGGGCTGTCCGAGGGAAAACTGACACCGAACCAAGCCGGGACAATGATGTTCAGCGGCATGCTATCGCTGGAGAACAACGGTGGCTTTTCGACCTTCCGCAGCGGCGATTTGAAACTGGACCTCAGCAACGACCTCGGAATGCTACTGCGCGTGAAGGGCGATGGTCGCAAATATCAGGTGCGACTCGCTACCGACGCCCTTTTTCGCGGCATGGAGGTGTCCTTCGCGGCTGAGTTCGCCACCGAAAAGGGCGAGTGGATCGAAGTGAAGGTTCCCTTTGCCGCTTTTAAAGGCAGCTTCCGAGGCCTCGACTTGCCCGAAGAGCGACTGGACGCCTCCAAGGTTCGCCGCGTCAGTATTTTGATCGGCGATAAAAAGCAGGCCCCCTTCGCAATCGAACTCGACTTCATTCGGACTTATGGCGCAACTGCACCAAAGGGTTGAGTCCGTCAAAAGGGGATTTTATGTTGCGAATTTGAGCCACCTCTAAGTCGTAGGCCATTGTCCACACGGAACACCAAAGGCACAACCGCTCTCAGTTCATGATGCGCTCCAAATTTCTCTACTTCTTGACGGCATTGGCAGCTCTGCCGATGTCGGCCTGTCAACTGCTTCTCCCCCGACCGACACGACCTCTACGGAAGCTCCAATTTGACCCCCAAGGCAACGAGGCCAGGGAACTGGTGCTGCTCTTGCCGGGGCGCTTAAGTCCGCCTGAGGAATTTGTTCAATTTGGCATCGTGGACCTTGTCCGGGAGGAGCGCCCCCTGGCGCGAATCGTGGCTCCCGATCTGCATCTGGGCTATTACATGAGGGGGCTGGCAGATGTCTGTCTGCATGAGGAAATCATCGGCCCGGCAAAAAAACAGGGGCTGCGTGTGACGATCATCGGCGTCTCGATGGGTGGACTTGGGGCACTCACTTACTCCCTTCGTTTCCCTGGGGAGGTGGATGAAATGCTTCTTCTGTCGCCCTTTCTCGGAGAGCAGGAGCTTTTCGCTGAAATCGAGCAGGCTGGCGGGCTGGGAAAATGGGATAGCCCAGTGGAAACTCCGCGCAGCAAGGCCGAGGCGCTTCAGAAAATGTGGATCGAGATGAAGCGCCAGTGGCTCTCTCGTTCAGGCCCACCTTTTCCCATCTCGCTTGCGGTGGGGAAAAGTGACAAACTACTGACCAGCAATCAATTTTTTGGACGCTCCATTTTGAAGCCGGATCAACTGATCGAGATCGAGGGAAGACACGATTGGGATTGCTGGAGAAGAGGGGCGAAGATCCTGCTCTCGAACTCGAAGGGCTGATTTATGAGGGTGCGGAATGTTCATCAACACACCCAAAGAGCGTCTTCGAGCTAAAAGTGAAGTGATAAAGCCCAGCGCTTGAGTTTTACTCCGTCTTTGTCACTGGCACGAGCACCTCGTTGCGCCGCATGAAGCCTGGCGTCCATGGTGGGTCGTAGTAGGCGCTGAAGGGCGCTCCGGTTTCCATGAGCTTGTTCTGCTGCATCCAGGCTTTCAGCTTTGCCATGGCCTGTGCTTCGGCTTCCTGCGAACGGGAGCCATTGTATCGGCACACCGCCACCCGACGGGCCTTCAGCGTGTCCACAATGACCTCGGCGGAAGCAGGGGCTGGCGTGGCGGCCTTGTGCTTTTCTGGCACCACAAAAGCCATCTTGCCCTCCACCATGAACACCGGTGTCGTCATTGCGATCTTCTCCTTCGCCACGTTGCCGCCGTCGATGTAGCGAAACAGGCGCATGAAGCTTGAGTTGTCTTTGTCGCGCGCGGTCGTGGCGATCTTCAGCTCGGGATACTCACGGATCTCGAAGTCACCATCCGTACGGATGACCGTGTAGGGCGCGGTTTCATAGCCCGCACGGGAGGTGGCACAGGCGGCGATGCTGAAGGCTGCTGCCAAAAGCCCCAGAGTGACGCGAAACAGGTTTTTCATGAACTGAGCATACGCTCTTCGTCGCTGTTCAGGACCTGGAAGTCCGCTTTTCCCACCAGAAACCATGATCTCACGCTAAATGAGGCCGGTAGGCGCTTTAGAAGTGCGGCGCGGAAAGAGGCAAGGGAACGGAGACTCTGCCCCCAACGTTAAAGTGGGCTATGTTTCTGGCTTTCTTGCGCTGGAGTCTGCACAGAGCACTTCATTGCCGCTCAGATCCGAGAAATACGGCCTACTTGCCCTCCAAGAGCGGCTGCAAGACGGGACCGTCCATGTTTTCCACCTTCAAGCCGAGCAAGGCGGCAAGCGTGGGTGCCACGGAGGTGTTGCTGACCGTGCCGCACCTGGCACCTGCCTGGATGCCCGCGCCCCAGGCGACGAAGGCCGCGTGCATGTCCGGCTGGGCCGCGTCCGATCCGTGTGAGCCTTTGGTCACCTCATCCAGCGGCGTCACGACCACATCGCCTGCTGGCGAGTCCACGAAATTGAAACCGCTGGCCGCGGACAGCACGAGGTCGGCCATCTGCGGGTTCTTCGCGGGATCAGGCAGCCCATGGGCGGCGAAGTCCCCCGGTGTGATCACGGCTCCCACGCCTTCCAGTTGGCGGAACTGCTCCGCGAGCTTCTCGACCTGCGCCGCACGGCCCTCCTCCTGCAGCACATAGACAAAGCAGGCTCCTCCCTGCGCCACGGCACGGACACTACCGCCCGTGATGCGCGGCCCGAACGCGGTGAGCAGTCCCGCCTGCCGCAGCAGCACATTGGGCTGGATTCGCCGACGGTAGGAGATGAAGCCATGATCAGAAACCACCACCAGCGTCCCGCGCCCGCCATGAGTGCGTTGCAGCTCCTGCCAGAGCTCGCCCACGCACGCGTCCTGATTTTTCAATGCGGCATAGGCCTGCGGTGAGCGGGGACCAAACCGGTGCTGCGCGTGATCGAGCTCCACGAAATGCATGAGCAGCAGATGCGGGCGATGAACGCCCAGCAGATGCTTCCCCATCTGCGCAAACATGCGGTCCCGCTCGGCGATGCGCTCGGTATTCCACCACTCCTCCTGCATGCCCCAGGGGATGCCTTTCGCGGTGAACTCCTCCAGCAGCGAGGGTGTGGCGAACTGCTTCACCAGCGCAAGCGTGCCCACATCCGGAATGGTCCAATCCAGCGTGCGCGCCCCGCGAGTCGCAGGCCAGATCAGAGCGGCCGTCTTCAATCCCGCCTGCTGCGCGAGGTCGTAGATCGTCGGCACTTTCACGATCTCGTCCTTGTTGAAGAGGGGATCGACCACCAGCGGCACGATCTCGTTCTTCGCGCGATCCAGCACGCTGTTGCCAAGCACCCCATGCTTTCCGGGATGCACGCCCGTGACGAGCGTGGTGTGGTTGGGCCAGGTGACCGTGGGCATCGAGGCAATCATGCCCTGCGCACGCGCCCCCTCGGCGACCAGGCGGCGCAGCGTCGGGATCTCCGCCACGGGATCGTCGAGGTAGAAGTTCGCCAGGCCATCCACGCTCACCATCAAGACGATGCGATCAGGCGTTTCCGCATCCACGCGAGAGGAGCCAAGCAGCATGATGAGAGCGAGCGGGAGAATGGAAACACGGAGCATCCCAGCGCTGTAGCCTGCCTGCTCCGCGTTTCAAGCGATGCTGTGCAACGATGAAACCTCTCCGTCTGGAAAAGTGAGGTGCGCTTCAGCGCCGAACGTGCAGAAACAAATTCACACCCTCAGGCTCCCACTGCACGTCGATGGAATCTGCCGCCGCGCCTGCCTCTAGCGCAAGCTCGCGCAGATGATCGCGTGTGCGGTGCTGCAGCACCCAGTCGCCCAGCAGCTCCATGTAGTCGCGGCTGGGATTGAAGTCGGAAAAATTGCCCACCACCACTTCCCCGCCCCGTTTCGTCACGGCTATCAGCGCCTTCAGCAAATACACAAAGGTGCGGTCGGTGAGGTAATCAAACAGGCCCGCCGACCAGACGAGCTCGTAGCCTTTCGCGGGCAGGAAACGCAGCACATTGCGATGATAAAACTCCATCCGGCTCGCAAACGGCGCGCAGAGCCTCTTCGCATGCTCAATGGCGTGAATCTCCGCGTCCACGCAGTCAAACAGCACCTCGCGCTCAGGATTATCCAGCACCCACTCGCGCACGTCACGCGCCGGGCCGCTGGCGACGTTCAGCACATTCAGCCGGACCTTGGAGCGGCCTGCGGTGTGTGAGTTCAGCAGTTGGTGAAAGTAGGCTTTGCGATTGCGCACCGCGTTCGGTGCCGCCTGCGAGTGGAAATACAGATCCCAACGGCGCAGATGCGGCTCCTGGGCCGTTTGCAGCGTGTAAATCGCCTCAATGATCTCAAAGTCGCCGCTGTAGCCAAATTTTTTGCCCAGCGCCCGCGCCTGCATCGTCCCTTCAAGATGCCGGTGCGTGATGTCCTGCGCATAGGCCAGCACATCATCCCGGGCGATCACCCTCGCCCGCACCGCGTCCCCAAGCTGCCGCAGCGTGCGATTCATGAACGCATACTCGTTCGGCATCGGCCCGCCGTTGGCGATGAGTTCTCGCAGCAGGTCGTCCAACTGCGTCAACGGCGCGACTCCGACCCGGCGGTCGTACATTCGTTCCTGGAGGACAAGGGGCGGCATGCGGAGGGTGAAAAAGGCGTAACTTGCTGATAATAAGCCTTTCTTAACCAATCGGGAAGCAAAAAGTTCGCCAGTGGCCGCGAATGCCCCCGCGCGATCAAATCGAGATGGTTCGTAAAATTGTCCCGTCTCGTGGAGATAACTCCGCAGCCACCCATGTCCCCCGCCGAAACCGAACGTCATCACCGCTTCCTGCGCAGCTTCACAGCGCATGAGCCGGCCATCCGCGCCCATGTGCGGCGGCTGGTGCCCGCGCGAGCGGATGCGGATGACGTGATGCAGGAGATCAGCGTGGTGCTGTGGGAGAAGTTTGATTCATTCCGCGATGGGGCGGATTTCAAGGCATGGGCCTTCGGCGTGGCGCGTTTTGAGGTGCTGGCCTGGCTGCGGGATCGCGGACGCGACCGTTTGGTGCTTGATGAAGAAGTCATCACCAAGATCGCCGAGGAAACCACCGCTGATGAGCCGCGCCTGGAGCAACAACGCGAAGCGCTGGAGCATTGCATGAAAAAAGTGCCGGGCTATCAGCGCGAGCTGCTCATGCAGGCGTATCAGCCCGAGTCACGCATCCAGGAAGTGGCGCAGGGCAGCGGACGCACCGTGGCAGGCTTTTATCAATGGCTGCACCGCATGAGAAAGCTGCTGCTGGAGTGCATCCGCCGCGCTTTGACGCAGGAGGTCGCGTCATGAGCACGAAACTCATCGAAGCCTATCTCGACGGCACGATCACCGCGCCGGAGATGCAGCAGCTCAATGCGCTGCTGCTGGCGGATCCCAATGCGCGGCGTGAGTTTGCAGAAGAACTCAACGTGGACTCCGCACTCGCTGCGATGGCCGCAGGCTGGACGAAGGATGAAGCACCAGTGGTTCGCCAAACAAAATGGCGAACATCTTCACCTCGTTGGATTGCCGCAGCGGCCAGTGTGGCGCTGCTGTTGGGTGGCTGGTGGTGGCAGGATTCGCAGAGTGCCTTTGCCACCGTGGAAAAAGCCGCCGGGGTCGTGGAAATGGCCGATGGATCTTCGCTGCGTGCTGAATCGCACGAGATCAAAGCAGGTTCGGTGGCCCTCATCACCGCGCACGGTGCGCGCATCGTCATCGAGGCTCCGGCTGAGTTCCGCTTCGAGTCCGCGCAGCGTCTGCACATGAAGCGCGGTCGTCTCGCCGCCGATGTGCCGCCTGCCGCGAAGGGTTTCACGGTCATCACGCCCACCGGAGATGCAGTGGACCTCGGCACGCGCTTTGGCGTGGATGTACCCTCCAGTGGAGCCGCCGAGGTGCATGTGTTTCAGGGCGAGGTCATCGCCAAAGCCTCCGGTGCGAACGCCAAACAAAGCCTGCGAACCGGCGATGCCGTGACCTTCGATCAAGGTGCCAACACCGTACGCGAACTGCGTTCCTCCGCATTCATCCAGGCTGATGAGATGTCCGAACTCACCGCCGGACTCGCCGCAGGGCAACGAGCACGCGCTGAGTCTGCGCTGGCGAAGTTGAAAAACGATCCTGCCTTGATCACGCTGCTCGATTTCGAGTCCACGGATGAACTGCCGGGCGTTTACCGCCGTGTGCAAGGCCGCTGGCCCGGCTCTCATGCGCCGGAGTTCGTGAATGTGGGCGATCATTTGAAGCTCGACGTTGGCGGTGATCATGACTGGCCGAAGCTCACGCTTGCTGCCTGGGTTCGGCTGGACCGCCTGGGTGCGCCCTACCAGTCGCTGCTGCACACGGACGGCTGGGATTCCAGCAATCCAGGCCAGGCTCATTGGATGGTCACACACCATGCCACCATGCGCCTCGCGCTCCGTGCCAACACCCTCGTTCCCGGCTCCGGTGAACAATACGAGGCGGACTCACTCACTCCCGTGCTCCCCGAGCAAGGCCGCTGGGTCCACCTCGCCTCCGTGTATGATTCTCAGGCCAGAACCGTGCGCTTTTACCTCAACGGCAGGTTCGACAAGGAAGTCCGCTTTGAAGTCGCGCATCCGGCACGGCTCGGACCCGCGCAAATCGGCAACTGGAACCGCGACGACCGCAAGCTCAGCGGCCGCGTGGATGAACTGCTCCTACTCGGCCGCGCCATGAGCGACGACGAAATCCGCGCCCTCCACGCCGCTGGCAATCCTTACCGCTGATCACGATTCATGAGGTTCCTCTGCCTTCTCCTCACCTCCTCCGCTCTCGCAGCGCCCATCGACTTCGTGCGCGACGTGCGCCCGATCTTCCAAAAGCATTGCTACGACTGCCACGGCGAGAAAAAGCAGAAGTCCGGCCTGCGCCTCGACATCAAATCACTCGCCTTCAAAGGCGGCGACAACCACGCGCCCGACATCATCGCCAAGAACGCGAAGGACAGTCCGCTCATCCACTTCATCACCACTGATGACGAAGACGAACTCATGCCCCCGAAAGGCAAACTCGCCGCAGCCGAGATCGAAACACTCACCGCCTGGATCAACGAAGGCGCTGCATGGCCAGATGGAGTCGATCTCTCCAAACTGGAAGACCGCCGTGATCACTGGAGTTTCAAACCAATCAAGGTTTCAGGTTCCAAGTTTCAAGTTCCAAGCTCAGCTGAAATTTCCGCCTCTGGAACACTAGAAACTTTAAACCTGAAACTTGAAACCAGCCGCCTCGACAGCTTCATCGACGCGAAACTCACCGAGCAAGGCTTGAACCGCTCTCCGCCTGCCGATCCCGTCTCCTGGCTCCGCCGCGTCACCTTCGACCTCACCGGTTTGCCACCGACGCCTGAGGAAGTCACCGCCTTCATGTCAGACCTGTCCGACTCGTCCGACAAGTCCGATCCGCACGCCGCTGTCGTCGAACGCCTGCTAGCATCCCCCCGCTACGGCGAGCGCTGGGCGCAGCACTGGTTGGATGTCGTCCGCTACGCCGACACGCACGGCTTTGAAGTGAACACCGAGCGCCCAAACGCCTGGCCCTACCGAGACTACGTCATCCGCGCCTTCAACAACGACACGCCGTATGATCGCTTCATCAAGGAGCAGCTCGTCGGCGATGCGATGGCTCAGGACGCAGCCACCGGCTTCCTCGTCACCGCGTCTGTGCTCTTGCCCGGCCAGATCGGCAAAGACGATCAATCCAAGCGGCTCGCACGGCAGGATTCCATCGACGAGATCGTCGTAAACATCGGCCAGACCTTCCTCGGCCTCAGCATCGGCTGCGCGCGCTGCCACGATCACAAATTCGATCCCATCACGGCCAAAGATTACTACGCCATGCAGGCATTCGTCGCCGGAGTCGAGTATGGCGACCGCGATCTGCGCACGCCGGAAGCCGAAGCCGCCCGTGCGGAAGCCAAACGTCTCCTGCCACGTCTCGCTGAGATCGACAAAGAACTCGCGCGCTTCGTGCCGCTGGTGAAATCGGGTGCTGAGCGCCCCATGATCAACGCCCGCGAAAACGCGGACCGTTTTGCACCAACGAAGGCCAAGCGCGTGCGCTTCACCATCAAGGCCACGAACAATCTGGAGCCTTGCATCGACGAACTCGAAGTCTTCAACACCAGCGGCGAAAACGTCGCGCTCGCCACCGCAGGCACACAGCGCAAATCTGGAGGCGACATCGGTGTCGCCGAGCGCCATGAGCTGCGCTTCATCAACGACGGCCGCTACGGCAACGGGCGCAGTTGGATGGCCGCTGAGAAAGGCAAAGGCTGGGTCGAACTGGAGTTCACGCAGGAGCAGAACATCGAGCGCGTCGTCTGGGGCCGTGATCGCGAGGGCAAATTCACCGACCGCCTCGCCATCGACTATCAAATCGAAATCGGCGACAGCGCAGGCCAATGGCACACCGTCGCCGATGCCAGCGATCGGCAAAAGTTTGACCCAAAAAACAAAAAACTCGTAAAACCAACGCTCAGCGGCCTCAGCCCCGACGAGACCAAGCGCGCGAAGCCGCTCATCCAGGAAAAAACCGGCATCGAAGCCCAGATCAAAGCTGCTGAGAACGCGCAAAAAGTCTTCGCCGGCACCTTTCGCACACCGGATGACATCCATCTCCTCAATCGCGGCGATCCCGAGCAACCGAAGGAATCCGTCACTCCCGCCGTCCTCACTGCCCTCGGCGATTTGAAACTGCCCAAGGAATCCGCCGAGCAACAACGCCGCCGAGCACTCGCCGAGTGGATCGCCAGCCCGCAAAACCCGCTCACCGCACGCGTCATGGTGAACCGCATCTGGCAAGGCCACTTCGGCACCGGCCTCGTGCCCACACCGAGCGACTTTGGCCGCATGGGCATGAAACCCAGCCATCCCGAGCTGCTCGACTGGCTCGCCGCCGAGTTCATCCGCAGCGGCTGGAGCTTGAAGCACATGCACCGGCTGATTGTGCTGAGTGCGGCCTATCGTAGAACGAGTTTTCCAACTCGTTCTGGCACCTCGGGGAACGAGTTGGAAAACTCGTTCTACAAAGACGCCGAATCCCGCTACCTCTGGCGCTTCCCCAGCCGCCGCCTCGAAGCCGAATCCATACGCGACTCGATGCTCGCCGTCAGTGGCCAGCTCAATGTAAAGATGCATGGCCGTGGCTTCAATCTCTTCGATCAACGCGGTGGTCTCAGCGGCTTCGATCCCATCGAGACCTTCACGCCCGAAAACCAGCGCCGCATGATCTACGCCCACAAAGTCCGCCGCGAACCCGAAACCGTCTTCGGTGCCTTCGACTGCCCCGATGCCGGCCAGAGCACCGCCATCCGCCGCGCCAGCACGACTCCGATCCAGGCGCTCAACCTCTTCAACAGTCGCTTCACCCTCGTCCAGGCCGAAGCCTTCGCCTCACGCGTGAGAAAAGAAGCAGGTGAAGACCTGGCGAAGCAAATCCACCGCGCCTATCAACTCGCCCTCAGCCGCGAACCCACACGCGAAGAAATCGCCGAAACCCAGCCCATCGTCCGCCAGCACGGCATCGCCACGCTTTGCCGCACTCTCTTCAACAGCAACGAGTTTCTTTTTGTCCCGTGATGTGCGTCTAGTTTGCAACAGCCTCACCCGCGCCAATGCCTCGAGGAGTTCAGGACGGTGCACTTCGGGAGCTTTATTCCACTGTGGCCTCGACTGAGCTTGTCATTGAAAGATTCCCTATGCGTTCAGGGTCAAAAGCGATTATGCGGTCGTCGCTATCGTAAACCACGCCATCAACTTGACGGTTGAAGACGCCGTCGTCGATCAAGCGCTGAATTGCGGCCCGAACTACGTTCTTTGGTTGACCTAATTGCTCTGCGACTCTTGCCTGCACCCCAGGTTTCCAAGGTTGTTGCGGGAGAAGACTTCGAACAGATTGAATGAGTTCGACATCAACCTCAGGGGGATTTCGGTCAGCGGTGGGCAAAACTCGGATTTGTCGTTTGTCCAAGACTCCAATTCCACCGAGTTCGAAGCGATTTTCGGCAGCGATGCAGCAAGTTTTCGCAATACTCTGATTTTGTTTGCGCGTTGATTCAAAGTGCGGCTGTTCGACTGACACCAAGTCCCACACTTCCTTAACCTCAACGGGACTGATCTCTACAGGGTCCATTTGCAGTAGCTCCTGAGTAGAGTAGTCAAACGTTCCCATTCGTCGTGACACCGCGATGAATGCCACCAGCGGACGCCAAAAACTATTGAATCGCTCTCGGCGTTTGTCAGCAAAGTACAAATGCGAAAGTCCCACATCAACGCTTTTGAAGATGCCAACAAGAACCGGCCAGACGTTGATCGGAAATGATGAAGAGAAAACATCTTCATAACTTTCTTCTTTGCGCATAAACTTCGTTTTGAGACGTTGCGCTTTTGTAGGGTTTCGAAAAACAAGGGCTACAACCGCGCTCGCCATATAAATTGGTGTAACAAACCTCGCCTGCGGCTTGCCGATGTTCCTAAAATAGTTTTTTCTCCGCTCATAATACCAACCGTTTCGCTCCAGAATGACTTCAATGTCTCGTTGAATCTTGTCTGTCGCATGGAGCGCAGCTAGCTCGACGGGACTTTGGTTGTTTGTCGCCCGGATTATCCGATCTCGTACAAGTTCGTTGTTTGAAACGAGAATTTTCACAAGGACCGATCTCTCGCTGGAAGGCACAGACCCATCCTGGAAGTGGCGAAAAATTGTCTCCGTTGTCTGCAGTCCATTGACGATCTGAATGTCTTGGAGCTGCATAGTCTTCCCCAACATGCTTGCGTTGGTCGCCAAAATGGTCACGCCATTGTTGAGCCACCAAAAGTCCGGACTTTCTGGATCAGAGAGTGTCTGTGCGATGTCAGAATTCACTCCACTTGATCCAAGATAATCGCGCACATTTGAATCGAACAGGTACCGACGCAAATTGCCATTTTCGTCTGAAACAAAGCGCCAGTAGTCATCAAGTTTGACAAGAGATACATAGCTATCAGCGCCTGTCGCCAGGTGCTCCAGGATTGGCAGCGTTAGCGAAAACGACCTCCCCTTTCGATGCTTCTGAATCAACTCAGTCGCCCCAACAAAATCAAATGAGCTAGTGGAAGAACTGAAGTTGTTGCTAAAGACAGCCTCTACTTGCTGCGCTCTCGCTGCAACTGTCTCGCCAACTTGTGACGAGTCACCACGGCTTGTGTAAACAATGTGGAAATTGAGCCTTGGACGCCCCATGGCGAGTCGGCGATATGCCACATTGAAATTCGCCCTGAGATCAAGAAGGTCGCTCGAATAACATCCGCTGAGATCTTCCACATCCAGGGTCAGGTCGAATAGTTCTTGAAACGTGGCAAGAAGAGCGTCAATCGCCTCTTGTTTGAAGGAGTCGTGGTGTTTGCATGTGATCAACCAGACGTCGATAACCGCATTGTTGCGAGGCCATGCGAATTCGGAGAGATTGTCGAGAAGACAGCCATTGATGAAGATGTAGAATCCATCAAGCCCTCCATCAGCCCGTCCATCAATCCACCCTGACTCCAACTCTTCGGCAGACAAATCATAATCCTTCAAAACCTCTTCAAGGGCAAACAGCTCAAAGACTTCTCCGCGTTGATCGGACGGATAATTATCCGCAACGCGCTGATCGATTATTCCGTCGAGCAAGATTACATCGTTTTTGGCCATTATGGTGTTTTGATCGGAAGTTTGTGATCGTCATCTAATCGGCGTAATTCGACATATGTAAAGCCAACGAAAGCTGTGGATATGCCGTGACCTTGGAATCTGCGATTAAGGATTCGTCTTGTGGACAGGCTTTCGTGTGGCAATGGCGCAAAAATCCACACCCCGAAGCTGAAGACGTACTAGCGGCAATTCGACGAAACCCAGAGTGTCGTCCGCCAACACGACATCGCCACGCTGTGCCGAGCCCTGTTCAATTCCAACGAATTTCTTTTTGTCCTGTAGTTGCATCCGTCATTGGCCGGAGCGCATGATTGGAGATAGGGTGAGATTTCATGGAAATCGACTCATTGGAACCGCCCTACCTGCACGGAGGCCCGCTGGGTCGCGCCGTATTCAAGGCGCAGCCGGAAGACTTCGTCGTGGAGGAGTTGCTGGGTTTTGAGCCATCCGGTGTGGGCGAGCATTGCCTGGTGTGGGTGGAGAAGAGGAACCTGGATAGCAACACCGCCGGTGCGCGGCTGGCAGATGCCCTGGGATTGCGGCGGCGGTTGGTGAGTCATTGCGGCTTGAAGGATCGACATGCGGTGACGCGGCAGTGGTTCAGCCTGCACATGCCGGGTCAGCCTTCCCCAGAACCTGCGGCGCTGGAGTCTGAAGGGCTGCGCGTGCTGCGGGTCACGCGAAACACGCGCAAACTGCGGCGTGGCATCCATCTCGGCAATCGCTTCACCATCCGGCTGCGCCATCCTGACTTCGACGCGGCGACTGCGGAGGAACGCTGGAATTGTATCGCGCATCAGGGCGTGCCGAACCTCTTCGGCAGTCAGCGCTTTGGCAACGAAGGCCGCAATGTGGAGAAGGCGCTCGCCATGTTTCGCGGTGAGTTCACGCCAGGAGATCGACTGCTGCGCGGTCTGCTGCTGTCGGCCGTGCGCAGCCATTTGTTCAATGCCGTGGTGGCGGAGCGAATGGGGCGAGGTATTTGGGACAAGGCGCTGCCGGGGGAAGTGTATGGCTTTCCTGATAACGGCACGCTGCTGCTCATCGAGAACCAGCGTGGCGACGAGATGCAACGCTTCACCGATGGCAAAGTGGAGATCACCGCACCGCTCTGGGGCAGTGGTGAACTGCACAGCGCTGGTGAAGTTCTTGAACTCGAGTTGGAGATCGCGGCACGCTTCCCAGAACTCACCGCCGGTCTTGAAGCCGCCGGGTTGCGGCAGGAACGACGCGTCATGCGTTTGCGACCGACGAATCCCGAATTCATGATCTTGGAAGGCGGCGATCTGCAACTGAGCTTTGACCTGCCTCGTGGGACGTATGCCACCTCCGTGCTTCGAGAACTCGCAGGGCTGGAAGAATCGCGAGAAACTCCGTAAAAGGCAGCCATCCAACGGAGATTACCGTGTGACAACTCGATGACACCCTCTCCCGAACACCTCTCCCTCACGGGACGCCACCTTTTGGATCGTCGGCGCTTCCTTTCGAGCAACACCACAGCGCTCGGCTCCATCGCGTTGACGAACTTGCTCGGGCTGGATGGCCTGCTCGCCGCGAACGGCCCTATCATTGATCCGGGCCGGCCTTATGCGCCACGTCAGCCGCACTATCCTGCGAAGGCAAAAAACGTCGTGGTCATCTTCTGCGCCGGTGCGGTGAGTCAGCTTGAAACCTGGGACTACAAGCCAGAGCTGATCAAGTGGGACGACAAGCCTTTGCCCGGCGGTCCGGCGGTGACCTTCCAAGGCCCGGCGGGCAATCTGGCGCAACCACAGTATGCCTTCCGACCTCGCGGACAAACCGGCAAGTGGGTCAGCGACATGATCCCGCATCTTGCGGAACTGACGGACGACCTCGCCTTCGTGCATTCGCTCACGAGCAAATCAAATACGCATGGTCCGGCGGAAAATTTTCTCTCCACCGGCTCCGTGCTCGATGGCTTCCCGAGTCTCGGTGCTTGGACGACATACGCGCTCGGCAGCGAGAACCAGGATCTGCCCTCCTACGTCGCCATTCCTGATCCGCGTGGTGTGCCGCAAAATGGCGCCAACAACTGGGGCCCGGGTTTCCTTCCCGCCGCCTTCCAAGGCACCACGATGAGTTCCAAAAGCCCCGTGCGTCATCTATCCGCTCCCGGAGTCTCCGCACAGGCCGATCAAGCCGCGCGCTCCTTGCTGCAAAAGATGAACGCCCGACATCTCGAAGCCAATCCGAGCGATCAAAAGCTCGCCGCGCGCATCGCCAGCTACGAACTCGCCGCGCGCATGCAGCTTAGCGTGCCCGAGATCAACGACCTCAGCACCGAACCCGCTCACATCCTCAAACTCTACGGTGCCGACGACACGCAAAACGCCGACAAAGCCGCCTTCGCAAAGAATTGCATTCTTGCCCGCCGACTCATCGAACGCGGCGTGCGTTTCGTGCAGCTTTTCAACGGCGCGTATGCCAGCGGCGGCAAACTCAACTGGGACGGCCACAGCGATCTCAAGACGCAGTATGACGTTCACTCATCCATCCTCGACCAGCCCGCCGCCGCCTTGATCCGCGATCTGAAACAACGCGGTCTGCTTCAAGACACGCTCGTCGTCTGGTGTACCGAATTCGGTCGCATGCCCTTCTTCCAAAAAGGCGCGAAGGGTCGCGATCACAACCCCGACGGCTTCACCTGCTGGATGACCGGCGCAGGCGTGAAGCCCGGTGTCAGCACCGGCGAGTGCGATGAACTCGGCCAGAAAGCCGTGAAGGACATTCACCCGCTCTACGACTTCAACGCCACCATCCTGCACCTGCTCGGCCTCGATCACGAGCGCCTCACCTTCGAGCACAACGGCTTCCAGCGCCGCCTCACGAACGTGGAAGGCCATGTGATCCGCGAAATGCTGGCCTGATGCCGCCGTTTAGCGGTCATGAAGACCGCCTGCATCCTCCTTTCGTCATTCGCCATTCTGCATTCGTCATTCTCGGCTCCGCCGAGCGTCATCCTGATCAACTGCGATGACCTCGGCTACGGCGATCTCGCTTGTTACGGTGCCAAAGACATCCGCACGCCACATCTCGACCGCATGGCGGCGGAGGGCACTCGCTTCACAGACTTTTCGGTGACCTCCGCGCTCTGCACGCCCTCGCGTGCGGCATTGATGACGGGGAAATATCCGGGACGTGTCGGTTTGGCGACAGGTGTCTTGCGTCCTGATGCGCTAAACGGTCTCGCGGGCAGTGAAACAACCCTGGCAGAGGTTTTCAAAGCCGCCGGCCACACCACCGGCTGCATCGGCAAATGGCATCTCGGTTTCGTGAAGGGCATGCGACCGATGGACCAGGGCTTCGACAGCTACTACGGCGTGCTGCACAACCTCGACCACTTCGAGACGGTGATCTTTGAGAAAGAAGGCGGCATGCCGGTGCTGCGTGGCGATGTGGTCGAAAAACGTCCCGCCGTGCCCGCAGAGATGACCGGCCTCTACACCGCCGAGGCGCTGAAGTTCATCGAGGCGAATCGCGAGCGGCCTTTCTTCCTCTACCTCGGCCATGCGATGCCGCATCTGCCCTTCGACGCTTCACCGAAGTTCAAAGGCAAGTCGCAGCGCGGCCTGTATGGCGATGTCATCGAAGAACTCGACGACAGCACCGGCCAGATCCTCGACAAACTCCGCACGCTTAACCTCGCGGAGAAGACACTCGTCATCTTCGCCAGCGACAACGGCCCCGAACGCAAAACACCCGGCACCGCCGCACCTCTGAGCGGCACGAAGCACACCGTCTATGAAGGCGGCTTGCGCTTGCCCTGCATCGCCTGGTGGCCGGGCAAGGTGCCCGCAAATCGCGTCTGCGATGAATTCGTGAGCACTCTCGACCTGCTGCCTACCTTCGCCCGCCTCGTCGAAACACCACCGCCCGCAAATCTTGACGGCCTTGACCAGCTTGACCTCATGCTTGACCCGCAAGCCAAATCCCGCCGCACCACGCTCTACTCCCTCTACGGCCTCAAACTCAAGCGCCTCGAATCCATGCGCGAAGACCGCTGGAAACTGCATCTCCGGCCAACCACACAGCTTTTCGATCTCCAGGCAGATTTAAGCGAAACCACGGACGTTTCCGCACAGCATCCCGTGATCGTTCAAAAGCTCACCGAAGCCGTGAAAGGCATCCGCGCAGCCACATTAGGAGAGTAGGCAGCGTGGAATACCAGCCTGCGGGTTCTGGCCCTGGGCCGGGAGGTTCATCTGCGTGGCGGCGATGCTCCATCCTTCCGTATCGCGCAGACAGGAGGTGAGGAGGTCGTTGACCAGTCGTGTCATGGGACGGCCAAGCCGCCGGCCTTCATGATACAGAGCGCAGATGATGACCCGGTCGATGCAGGGCGAATAATGCGTTCGTCGTGGCATGATGTGTGGGATGAGACAGCCGGATAAACCGACGGTCTCTCAAATCTTTATAACGCGGAGGGAAGGGGAATTGCAGAGAAAAACGTTCCAGGGCACCTCTGGAAACCTCATTTCCCCAGGAGAGGCTTTCGCCGGGCGCATTGATGAGCCATGTGGAAGGGCCTGAAACACTACCGCACGACCCAGCGAGGAGGAGGGCTTTTCAGCGCCATCGAACACGAGCAAGCCGTCGCCGCCAAAACCACAGGCATCCTCAAGCTGCGCGAGCTTATCCCTTGGGAGAGCTTCCGTCCGTTGCTCGAAGAGCTCACCGGCTACGCTACTCGCGACTGGCGCAAAGGCGGCAAGCCACCCTTCGATCCCGTGCTCATGCTCAAGGTGCTCGTGCTGCAAAAGTTCCAAGGGCTGAGCGACGACGCCACTGAGGAGCAAATCTTTGACCGCACGAGCTTTAAAAGCTTCCTCGGTCTGCGCATCGGCGATGTGATCCCCGATGCCAAGACGATCTGGGACTTCAAGCAACGCATTGAGGCGGGCGGACGCGAGGGCAGCCGCAAGCTCTTCGAGGCCTTCAATCTCCAGCTCGAAGCCCAAGGCTACATCGCCCGTGAAGGCAGCATCATCGACGCCAGCTTCACCGAAGCCCCGCGCCAGCGTAACAGCCGCGAGCAAAACCAGAGCATCAAAGAGGGCGGGCGGCCCGAGGAGTTCGACACCAACCCTGCCGTGGGCCGGCAGAAAGACAGCGAAGCCCGTTGGGCGAAGAAAAACAAAGAGGCCCACTACGGCTGGAAGAACCATGTGAAAGCCGACTTGAAAACCAAGCTCATCATCAAAGCCACCACCACCCCGGCGCATGTGCATGACAGCCAGGTGTTTGAAGAACTGCTCGATGAGAAAGACCAAGCCGTGCTCGCCGACTCAGCCTATCATAGCGCCGAACACGAGGATCATCTCATCAAGCTCAACGCACAGGAGTTCCTCATGCGCAAAGCGACGCGAGGCCGTGCGCTGAGTGAAAAAGAGCAGCAGACCAACCACACCATCAGCCGGATGCGAGTGAGGGTGGATCACATCTTCGCGAGGATGGCGCAGATGGGGGCCGACTGGTGTCGGAGCATCGGGTTGAAACGAGCCACGCAGCACAATCACCTGAGCAACCTGGTTTACAACATGGACCGCTATGCCTGCCTGGCCCGTTGAGACGGGCAGCACACGAAAACGAATATCCAAAGCGGGCAAACGAACCTGCCCCCCTCTCAAAAGCCCGCCGAAGCGAAACCCAAACTCCATTACACAAGGAGAAAGGCGGGCAAAAACGCTAAATTTTCGATCCTCTAAGCCGCCTGCAAAAATGCCTCCCTATCCAGAGGTGCCCTCCAGAGCTATAGAACCCAAAATTACGAAGCCCGGCTGAAAACTTCGATGGTGGTTAGCTCCAAAAGTGGCAGTGGAATGACAGTGGTAAAAAAGAAGCCTCACCAGTTGGGCGAGGCTTTTCTTCGTAATCCGTTGAGAATGAAAATGGTGGGTAGGGCTGGGTTCGAACCAGCGTAGGCGTAAGCCAGCAGATTTACAGTCTGCCCCCTTTAACCGCTCGGGCACCTACCCATTTCTATCCTTTCGGAAGGGCCGCGATTATGGAGACTGGCCCCGGCTTTGCAAACGCTTTGTTCTCTTCGAAGAAGAATCATTTCGATGAGGTCAGCGGCGCTTCTTACGGCGGTGCTCAAAGGCGGGTTTCACCGTGGGTTGCGAGGCATGCAAAACCTTGAAGGCTCCGGTCTCGACCACCTTCTCCACCACCGCAAAAGTTTCGCCCAGCAAGCCCTCATATGGGAGCTGGCGGTTCGCGACCATCCAGAGATGCCCGTCTTTGCGCAGCGACTGGGCGGCGTTGGCGATGAACTTCATGCCGATGAGCAGGTCGGCGTGTTTTCCCTCGTGAAACGGCGGGTTCATGACAATCGCGTCAAACTGCGCGGTTTTGATCCCGGCGGTCACGTCGTGCCAATGCGGACGCGCCTTCACGCGGGTGGGCACGAGGCCGAGATTGCGCCGGGCACACTCGAAACAGTCGGCGTCCGCGTCGTAGATGTCGAGCGAGTCGATGTCGTGGCAGTTCCGCAGCAGGTGATCGCCCAAAAAGCCCCAGCCGCAACCGAGGTCGGCCACGTAGCCCGCGATGGTGTCTGGAAGATGCTTGGCGAGCAGGGCGGAGCCTTCATCGATGCGGTCCCAGTTGAACAAGCCGGGCCGCGACCAGAAGCGCCCGTCCAAAATGCGGCGCATGGCGGCTCCCTGACGCCAGCGTTCGAGCAAGTCGGCGTTCCAGGGCCGTTTCTCGTCCTTGGTGGCCCAAAACACGCGGCTGTGATGCTTGGAAAGCGACTCGACCTTGTTTGCGACATCGCGGAGATACTGCTCGCAGCGTTTGCTGCCCGCGTCGTTGTGCTGGGAGGCCATCAGGAGACCGCCGGGGGCCAGGTGATCATGCGCACGCGCCAGATCGGCCACCATGAGGTCACGCTGCGGGTCCGGCAGCACCAGCACGAGGTCAAACAGTCCATGCGCCTCGCGCTCCACCCGATGACCGGCGGCCTCAAGCTCGCTGGCACGCGGTTTCCAGGTCTGCTGGCACACCAGGCGGCCGGCGAAGTGCTCCAAGGCCGGATGCTCCTGTGCGCGAAGGAAGAGCACACGGCCTTCGGTGCTGATGTCAGGATTGACGTCGAGGGCGTAAATGAGGGCGTCGAGAGTGTCGGACACGGTAGTTTAGAGGTATTTGTCGTATTCGTGATGTGGACCGATCCAGAACCACTGCAATCCTTCAACGCGTTCATACGCCAGGGCACGATAATCTTTCCCGACACGAGCCGACCAGAATCTTCCCACTTTCTTCAGCCTCACAGAAGGATGGCGTTCATTGCCCTTCAGCAGGTCAAAGTTTTTCCTCGCCAGCTCCTGGATGTCCTCGGGCAATTGATTCAGGCACTGCCAGAACTGCGGGTCCGCAAAGTGCTTCATAGCGGCGTGCAAAGACCGCCCTCAAAATTCGCGTCCAGTTGCTTGATGATCTTGTCAAACTTCCCTGCCGCCTCGTCACGCTCGATCTGCCGGTCCCAGTCGTCAGACATGTATTCATCAAACCAAGCCGAGAACTGCTTGAGTTCCTCCGGGCTTAGCTGGGCGATTTGTTCTTCGATCTGTTTCAAAAGCATGGGAAAACCATCTCACAGGAGCCACGGGCATGCAACCAGCGGCTCACAAGGCCCAGCGCAGCAGATGAGGCGCGGCGAAGGAGGCGAGCATCAGCAGCAGGAGGCCGAGCACAACGGCGGCAAGGCCGACAAAGACGATTTCGAGCACCTTGACGGTGATCAGTGAGCGGCGGGACACGCCCACATCCTCCAGTGTGGCGAATTCGCGCTGCCGCAGGCGGAAGGACAGCGCAAAGACCAGCGCGGTGACGAGCAAGGCCGCCGTGGCGGTGAGCAGCAAGGCGCTGGCGGCGAAACCTTCCAGACGCACGAGCTGGGCGAGCAGGGACTCCATTTCATCGCGCGGGCGGATGAGTTGCTGGCCCTTGGAGCGGGCGTACTGGCCGGCGAGCAGGGCTTCGGCCTTCGTATCCTGCGGCAGCACGATCACCGCGCTGACGGGATAGTCGGCGATGTCGCCGTGGAAGTGGAAGGAGGCGATGTTCGCATCCGTGACCTCGTTGAACATGCGCACGGCGGCATTGCCCACGATGTTGTGCTCCTCCTGCTTCAAAACGACCGAATCGTCTTTCTTGAGATCATCGTGGCCGTGAGAGCGGCCTTCGATGAGCCAGGAGGTCTTCAAATCGACGAAGACTGCGTCGTCATCCGGCGTGCCGTTTGGGGCGAGGACGCCGTTCACGCGCATCTTCAGCGGATACACACCCGCCATGTCGAAGGCCAGCTCCGGCGTGGAGAAGACATGACCGCCGGGCTGCAACCCGCGCTGCTTGGCGAGGTTCGCGCCCACCACGCAATCTCCGAGGCGGGTGATTTGTCTGCCAGCGGCGAGGCGCAGGCCGCGAAAGGCGAAGTAATCGAGCTCGGTGCCGACAATCGGCGCCTGCTGCGCCTGAAACCGCACATGCAGGGGAATCGCGGCGGCGCTGGGATTCTGTCGCATCTCGGCCAGCGTGCCAAAGGGCAGCGGCGTGAGATTCTCGCGCTTGAAGTAGAGCGCGGTCATCATCAGATCGAGCGCACTGCCACGGGCGCCGACGATCTGCGGCGTGGAGGCGGCACGGGCGCGCAGTTCACGCTGCGCGTGGTCGATCAGCACACGCAGGCAAAACGGCAACGCGAAGACCAGGCCGAGCGCCCCGGCGAGCAGGAGACTTTGAAAGCGATGTCGCAGCACGTAGCGCGCCGCAAGATGAAAGGCGGCGCTCATGCGGTGGCGAAGTCCTCCATGCGCACGGTTTGATCAAAGAGCGGCAGCAGATTCGGATCGTGCGTCACCATCACCAGGCACGCGCCGCGTTTGCGCGCGTCTTCGAGCAGCAGATCGACGACAATGCGACCACGAGCGGGATCAAGCGAGGCGGTGGGCTCGTCGGCAAAGACGAAGCGTGGCTCATGCACCAGCGCACGCGCCACGGCCACGCGCTGGCGCTCGCCTTGCGAGAGCTGAGAGACGCGTTTGTTGAGGTAGCGGTCGATTTGCAGACGCTCGGCGAGTTCCTCCGCTTTTTGGCGGGTGAGGGCACCCGCGCTCCCTTTAAACTGATGCGGCAGCAGGATGTTCTCCGTGACGCTGAGGTAATCCAGCAACGCGAAGTCCTGAAACACGAGTCCGATGTGCTGGAGACGGAAAGCGCGGCGCTCCTCGCGGTTCATCGCATCGATTTGCGCCGAGCCTAAGCGGACTTGTCCTGCATTGGGCGTTAGCAGGCCAGTGAGCAGGCGCAGCAGGGTGGACTTCCCTGCCCCGCTGGGTCCGGCCAGCGCCAGCGCCTTGCCAGCGGCCAGTTCGAGACGCGGCACCTGCACGCGAAAGCCCTCGCCCGAGTAGGCAAAGTGGAGGTCGGTGACTTGAAGGCCGCTGGGGTCGGACATGCGGACACTTCTTTAGAGCAGCAATCCCGCGACACAAGCGGTGCAATAGCAGGCCAGCAGACCGCCGAGCATGGCCTTGAGGCCGAGCTGGGCCAGCTCCGCCCGGCGTTGCGGCACCAGCGCCCCGATGCCACCGATCTGGATGGCGATGCTGCCAAAGTTCGCGAAGCCGCACAGCGCGTAGGTGGCGATCTCCGCGCCGCGTGGCGAGATCGCGCCGGCCTTCACCTCAAAGCCGAGATGCAGGTAGGCGATGAACTCGTTGAGCACCACACGCTCGCCCAGCAGCGCGCCCACCTTGCCGCAATCCGCCCACGGCACGCCCATCAGCCAGGCGCAGGGAGCGTTCAGCCAGCCGAGCACGAGCTGCAAGGGCTGCGGCACGCTTTGACCAAAGGCACGCAGGCCGAGCGAGAGCAGATAATTCGCCAGCGCCACCACGGCCACGAAAGCCACGAGCATGGCGATGACGTTGATGGCCAGCTTCATGCCGTCGCTCGCGCCGTGGCAGAGCGCGTCGATGCCGTTGGTGGTCTCGCGTTCGATGGGCTGGTGCGCGCCGTGTGCCGTCTCGCTCACCTCGGTCTCGGGCAGGAGAATTTTCGCCATCATCAGGGCCGCCGGAGCGCTGATGACCGAGGCGGTGAGCAGGTGCCCGGCGGAGATGCCAAAGGAAACATAGGCCGCCAACACGCCGCCGGCGATCGTCGCCATGCCGGGCACCATCAGCGCCATCAGCTCGCTGCGGGTCATGCGGGCCAGGTAGGGCTTCACCACCAGCGGCGCTTCCGTCTGGCCCATGAAGATGTTCGCGGCGGCGGCCAGCGTCTCGCTGCCGCTGGTGCGCATGACAAGCCGCATCACCCAGGCCGCTGCTTTGACGATGAGCTGGAGCACGCCGTAGTGGTAGAGCAGCGAGGACAGCGCGGAGACCAGAATGATGCTGCCGGTGATGATCAGCGCCACCAGCGCCTTGTTTCCAGGGCCAAAGACCGGCTCCATCAGCCCCGGCTGCGCCACCGCCCCGAACACAAACGCCATGCCCTCGTCCGCAAAGCCCAGCAGCCGCCGGAACACCTTGTCGAGAAACACAAAAAATGCCCCGCCCACCCCCGTGCGCAGAATCACCAGCCCCAGCACGAGCTGCAAGCCCAGCCCTGTGAACACGATGCGCCACGGAAACAGCCGACGCTTCTCCGACAGCGCCCAGGCCAGCGCCACGAACACCACGAGACCGAGGAGACAGATGAGACGTTCCATGGGCGCGAGGCTAGCGGGTCACGCTGTGCTGGCAAACGGGAATGCTGGCCCAGCAACTCCGTTGAGGCCACTGCCGCCATTCAGCTCACGAACAGGCCAGCTATTCTTCGGAGAGTTCAAGCACGCAGCGGAAGCCAAGGTTAGCGCTGCGATCAGTTGGTCCTGTCACATGACGAAACGAGGAGCGCATCCTGTGGCGATCCATGTAAAACCAGGAGGAACCCCTCATGATGCAGTTCCTATCATCTGAGCTGGCGATGCGATCTTGACACCATTCATACACATTCCCGCCAAGATCAAAGATGCCCAGACTGTTGGCCTTGAAACTCATCACTGGTGCCGTCGTGGCGTGACCATCGTCATACTCAGCCATCTCACCAAAGGCCACCGTCACAGGCATTTTCTTCATGAAAGATGCCTCCGCATAGTTTCCATCGCCCTGCTTGGGGGGCCAGTAAGTTCCCCAGGGGTACTTGTCCGTGATGGCACCGCTCAAGGCCATAGGCTCTTTAACGGGACTCTCATCATCTCCGATGCCCACCGCAAAACTCCATTCACGATCCGACGGGAGGCGGTAGGTGCGACCCTCTTTCTTGCCGAGCCATGCGCAGAAGGCCGTCGCATCGTTGTAGCAAATGCTGGATGCGGGATGATTTTCATCATCGGTCGGGAGTCGAAACCCATTGTAGGCTCTCGGCTGTGACCACGTTTGATCGGCGGCGGGCACCTCCTTCGCATAGACGGCATAGTCCTTCCGCCGTGTCTCATGGATGCAGAACAGCACCTTCGTCCCCGGCACCGGCACAAACTTCATGCCAAGGCTGTTCGTGAAGGGTTTGTCCTTGGTGGCCTTGGCGGGATCATTGGCAGCGACGGCGCTCGACTGGTCATGGTAGGCACGTGCCAGCTTCTGACTCTCCGCCGAGAGGGTCTTCAGCGGCACCGGCGTGACCTTGCCCGCGATGTCCAGCAGCACATTGCCGCTGGCGAGTGCTTTGAAGGTCGCTGTGATGCGGCGGCCCTTGGTGTCCGTCCAGGTTGTGGGACCAGATGGCAGGGTAGGCGTGGCGGAGGGAACTGTCTCCGTAACAACCGGCTTGGTGCCCGATGACGGGTTGGCCGGGGACAGTACTGGGGCGTTCATCGCCTTTGGCGGTGCGGAGGCCAGGGGGGCGGAAGGAGTGACGTCCGGGTTTTTCACCTCCAAAACCGTCCGGAAGCCCAGGTCCGATTTCTTGTAATCTTGCGAAGCCGCCCCACGGAATCTTGTTTCCAGTGATCCTGGAGCCATTGAGGCCCAAGATCCTCCTGCCAGGATTGGGCGCAGCTTGCTTGGGTCCAGCTTGTTCGAACTCAAATCCGCAGACCATTCCATTGCGTTGCCACTGAGATCAAACAGCCCCCATGGGTTGGAAGCGAAAGCTCCCACCGGAGAGGTCCGGTCAAAGCCATCTTGATAACCCTTGATCGGAATCCGATCTTGAAAGGGATTCTGAAGGGACTCTTCGCCAAAATAGTTTCCGGCACCGGCTGCCGGAGGCCACGATTCTCCCCAGGGAAAGCGCGGCGCTGCGGGGGCCGCCGAGACGACGGGGAAAGCCCCCGTCGTTAGAGAGTCCGCTGCCCCTGTGGCGCTGCGCCATTCAAGATCCGAAGGAAGGCGGTAAACATCCTCAACGCTGATCCGGCCTTCCTGGCGCTCCTTGCCAGTCAGCCATTCACAAAAAGCGACCGCGTCATCCCAGCTCACTTCCACCGCAGGATGTTCCTGGGTTTGAGGAAATGGTGGCTTCGTCCAGTCGCGTGCCGTTTCCTTCGCAAAGACCTCGTAATCCTGCACGCGGGTCTCCCATACGCTCATGAGCAGGCGTTTCCCGTCCGCCGGAGCGCCAGGAATGGGGACGGGGACGAATCGCATGCCAAGTGAGTTCAAAAAAGGCAGGTCTTTGGCCGCCTTGGCCGGTGCATCGGAACCGGACACGATCCTTTCAGGTTTGACAGGTCCCACGAGCTCAGGGAGAGCGGGAGGGGATGACGCGACGACGGACTGAACGGCCTGCGGCTTCCCCTTCAGCAACCACACGGCTCCGCCGAGCACTGCCAGCACCAGCGCGGCGACCCACATCCACGCCTGGCTCTGGGGCGGCGTGGCAGGCAAGATCACCTCCCGCTGCGGCGGGCGGAACGGCTGGCCGGCAGGACGTTGCGGGCGGGCTTGGGTGTTCAGGGCCGCAGGAGCCTTCGCAGCAGCAGCCTCCACCTTCACCACCGGCTGGGTGAGGATGGCATCCAAGTCGCGGCGCAAGTCCATCACACGCGGGTAGCGCAGGTCGCGGTCCTCGCGCATCGCCTTGCTGATGATGCCGTCGTAGCGTGGGTCGAGACCGGGGACTTGCAGCGAGGGCATCTCAAACAAACCCTGCGGCAGCTTGCCCGTGAGCATCTGGTACAACATGACGCCCACCGCGTAGATGTCCGCCCGCTGATCCACAGCGCTGCCGAGCATGAGCGCCTCGGGAGCCATGTAATGCAGGGTGCCCATGGCCATGCCGCTTTGCGTCAGGCCGCTTTCCCCGCTCTTTGTCATCTTCGCCAGACCAAAGTCCGCCACCTTCACCACACCGTCGTAGCCGACCATGATGTTCGCGGGTTTGATGTCGCGGTGAATGATGCCGCGCTCGTGCGCGTAGGCCAGGGCGTCACACACATGCGCGGTGATCGCCATGGCGTGCTCGGTGTGCAGGCGCTTCTGCTGGGAGATCATCTTGGCCACATCGGTGCCATCAATGAACTCCATGACGATGTAGAGCAGGCCGTTGGCCGCCTCGCCAAAATCATAGACACCCACAATCCCAGGGTGGGAGAGCTTGCCTAACGCCCGTGCTTCGTTCTTGAAGCGCTCGGCGAAGCTGGCGTCGGCTTCCTCCAGAGTGTTGGAGAGGATCTTGATGGCGACGGGGCGATCCAGCGCGATCTGCGTTCCTTTATATACCGCGCCCATGCCGCCACGGCCGAGCAACGCAGTGATCTCATACTGCGGCAGCAGCTTTTGCAGTTCCTCCGCCGTGGGCGGCTGCCAGGGGCCGGAAGCAGGTACAGCGGTGGAGGCTGGAGTCTCGGCAGGAGGAGCGGGATCGGACATATGAGAAGCAGGCTTGAACTGTGCCAGTTTTACGAAGGGGCGCGAAGCCAGACAAGAATTAACTTGGCACATCAAGGCTCCAGCACAGTGAACGTAGGCCGAGAATACTCTCCGACCTAGAACGAAGGTGGGAGGACCATTTGCCCTGCCTGAACGGCGAAACGATCGGCCCATGAGCCGGTGCCAAGCTCGGGAAGGAGCATTCGGTCGTGTGGCTGAGCCAAAGGACTTTAGCTAGAGCCGGGACCGTTCCTGATTTCACCCGCGCGAGACTCGGGAGGCCCCATCGACGCTCCCGCGTGATCCACCAGAGGCTCCGGAGAGGTCGGCGGACGAATGATTTCACCCAGCGGTGGCTCGGGAGGCGGAACTGCCTTGGCCGGGGCATCCATGGGCGGCTCCGGGGTGGCGACAGG